>Ga0207415_1000110_pt1 | contig 85766 bp, 71 predicted proteins | sample Passage237A_FD_187369 | JGI IMG/M metagenome (GOLD analysis project Ga0207415, IMG submission 187369) | Cellulose adapted compost microbial communities from Newby Island Compost Facility, Milpitas, CA, USA - Passage2 37A (SPAdes) (version 3) ... | reverse complement strand
TTTGTGTTGTATGCCGGACAGCCTCATAATGTTCCTGTGGTTCATCACGGACCTTTTGTAGCAGACACAATGGAAGACATCGCACAGATGTATCGAGATTTTCGTCAGGGAAAATTTCCGCATTTGAACGATTTGCCAAGTGAACAAAAAATCACTTCCTTTTCAGAATCGAGGAAACCTATTATCAATTAAAAACAAAAATAAAATGAATTTCAAACAATATGACGATGGCAAAGAAGGGAGATTCTTTGTTATCTTAGACAACGGAATGGAAGCAGGGTGGATTCAATACAAATGGTTGGACAACGGCAACCTGCTTGCCAACGGTACGAGGGTTTACGAAGAATTTAAAGACCAAAAATTGGGTATTCCGCTTTTCAACAGATTGGTGGAGTTTGCCGAAGAAAGGAAAACAAAAATTTATCCACTATGTCCGTTTGTGGTCAAAACCTTTGCCCGGCATCCCGAACTAAAACATCTTTTGGCTGACGATTATTTGCAAGACCAAGTAAGAGTAACAGAATCAACGGTTTTACTGGACTAAAGCACTTGCACATAACAAGGGTTTGGCGTAACGGGGGGCGGACGTGCTTCGTACCAACATTATTGCTAAATTGGAGCGTTCGTGCTTCGTATCAAGTGCAGTGCTAAATGCCCCCACTACGCCAAGCCCCGAGCCGTAATATTCCATCATTCTTACATCACAGAAATTCTGTATCTTAGCAGCATAGCAATTGCAGCTAAAACGTATGTCAAACCAGTGAGTGATTCGGTGAGTTGGGAAAAGGGGTGGTTGTAAAACATTGACAAAGAGATTAATGTCCGATAGGTTCGATTCCCCTACGGGAAATACCCTCCGCAACCTGGCGGTTACACATGGGACATGCTGTTGTGGCGCAGGGCGTTGCCACGGCAGTTATAAAAAATAGGCGCTTCTTTTTCATATGCCGGTTTTTCCAGTGAGCAATCCACCTCCAGCCCGTGCAATTCTTTTTACACTTCAGGTTTCCGGGCCCTGGTTTTACGGCGGAATTCTATCCAATGCAACAACAATACCGGCGGAGCCTACAGTTTATCGGATACCACTTTATAGCTGGGATCTTCCACGACATTTACTTCAATAATTCCTTCAGCGTTTTTCAGCAGGCGGCGGCAGTCGTCGCTTAGGTGGCGGAGAAGTAATGTTTTGCCTGCCTTTTTATATTTCTCGGTGAGTTTGTTCAGTGCCTCAATACCGCTCATGTCGGCTACCCTGCTGTCCTTGAAATCGATCACTACTTTTTCGGGGTCGTTTTCCACATCAAACTTTTCATTGAATACCGATACGGATCCGAAGAAGAGCGGGCCGTAGATTTCGTAATGTTTCACGCCGTTGTCATCGGTAAACTTTCTTGCCCGGATACGTTTGGCGCTTTCCCAGGCAAAAACGAGGGCGGAGATGATAACGCCGATCAGTACGGCGAGAGCCAGGTTTTTTAATACGATGGTAATAAGGGCTACGAGGATGCCCACAAAAATGTCGGATCTGGGCATTTTGTTGATAATGCGGAAACTTACCCATTCAAAAGTGCCGATCGCTACCATGATCATCACACCGGTGAGCGCCGCCATGGGCAGGCGTTCAATCACCGGAGCCCCCACCAGAATCACCAGCAGAATCGTGATGGATGCGATAATTCCGGACAATCGGGCACCGGCGCCTGCCGAAAGGTTTACCAGGGTTTGCGCGATCATGGGACATCCCCCCATGCCGTTGAAAAAACCGTTGGCGATATTGGCGGTGCCCTGAGCAATACATTCGCGGTTGCCCCGGCCTCTGGTTCCGGTGATTTCGTCGACCAGGCTAAGGGTAAGAAGGCCTTCGGTCAGGCCAACACCGGCCATGATCAGGGCATAGGGAAAAATAATGTACAGGGTTTCCAGACTTAGGGGAACCAGGGGGATATGAAAGGGAGGAAACGCTCCGCTAACGGAAGCGATGTCTTTTACGGTTTTGGTGTCTACATTAAATCCCACTACGATGGCAAAAACGACCAGAATGGCGACCAGGGACGGCGGAATGGCCTTCGTGAAGCGCGGAACGATGAGGATGACGGCTACGGTGAGCAGCACCAGGCCACACATAATATAAGAGGCGTTCCGGATAGCCAGGTGGTTTGTCCGTCGACAACGGTTCGGAACTGTTCGAGCTGAGCCATAAAAATGATGACCGCCAGGCCATTTACGAAACCATACATTACCGGCTGTGGCACGAGGCGGATAAATTTTCCGAGTCTGAAAATTCCCACCAGTATTTGAAATACGCCCGCCAGTGCCACGGCGGCGAAAACATACTCCAATCCATGCGACTTCATGAGGGCGATCAGTACTACGGCGGTAGCCCCGGCACCCCCGGAGATCAAACCGGGACGTCCGCCCAGAATTGAGGTAATCAGCCCCATAATAAAAGCTGCATAGAGCCCTACGAGCGGAGGGAAGCCGGCCAGAATGGCGAAGGACAGCGATTCGGGCATCATGGTCATGGCTACGGTGAGCCCGGCCAGAACCTCATTTTTGTAGTTGACCTTTTGGGTAAAATCGAAGAGATTGAGGTAAGATTTCATTGCTGCGAAGGTACGAAGGCAGACGGGAAACCAGCGAATGATCGGTCAGGGTAATTACAACGTGTTTAACCGATCTATTGTCGGGGTTCCTTCTATTCCATTAGGCATTCTATTTCGCCCCCCAAAAAAAAGTCCAATTCCCTTCACCCTAAAATCACATTCCTGTACCTAATATACAGTAGCGCGGATGTTCTATGGATCCGATCTGGGACAACTGTTGAGAAAATAAGGGTAATTACCAGCACTTGTGCATTGCAGCCAAAGCCGATGAACGTAGCAAATCCGGAATATTTCTTACTTTGTACGGTAGAGAACGACCGTTCAAAGCTGCCTATGCACCGATCGACGCCTGGATCTACATTTTTTGAAGAGCAATTTAAGGTTCACTACGAACTCCTTTGCCGTACCGCGTTTTACATTGTTTTGGACGCGGACGCTGCCCGTGATATCGTGCAGGACTTTTTCATGTACTGCTGGAACAAACGTGAAGATATCCTGATTACCCACGATTTTAAGAACTATGCGCTACGTTCTGTCAGAAATGCTTCTTTGAGGTATCTGCAGAAATCCGGAAAGGTCTTACTGGACGAAATAAAAATTATCGAACAGATAAGCGAATATTTCCCCGGAGAGAACATCGAAGAGGAAAATAAACGCAACGAGGCATTATGGACGGCTGTGACGCAAATGCCCGACCAACGACGGAAGGTTTTTTTGATGAGCAATCAGGAGGGTTTGAAGTACAAGGACATAGCAGATAAGCTTGGAATTTCTGTGAACACTGTAAAAACACAAATCAAGCTGGCTCTCCAGTTTTTGAGAAAGGAATGTGGATGGATGTTGAAGTTGTTAACCCCTGTAATTGCTTTATTCTATGTTTGAAAATACTGACGATAAAAATATAAACTGGGATAAGATATTATCCAATATTGACGGTGATTTTTCGGAAACGGAATTCACTGAAGAAGAGTTAAGTGCGCTGGCAGCGCACCGGGAAATGAAAGCCCGCCTTGCTAAACCTGAGTTCTCTGTAAAGGATGGATGGCAAAGATTTTTGGCCGAAAGAAGAAAGAAACACGTGGTTAGGCTGATGCGTTTTTCGGCTGCTGCGATTTTTATTTTGGCGATCGGCGCGGCTATCTGGTTCTTCCAACCCAAAGGAGTCCAAAATTCGGAGTCGACACAAATTGCCGATAAAGCGCCTTCCGAAAAAGTGCAGTTGAAATTGGCCGATGGCCGTATACTGGAGCTTGGTGAAGAAAATCAGACCATACAAGCGGGCTCCGATGTTCAAATCACAGCCGGAAGCTCCTCGATTGCCTACCAGGGGGGTAAGTCCGGATCGGAACCCATGCGTTACGATACACTGATCATACCGAGAGGGTATAAGTTCAGCTTACAACTTTCGGATGGAACAACGGTTTGGCTGAATTCGGCAACGAAACTTTCTTACCCGGCGGTTTTCAAGGGTAATACGCGTGAAGTATATGTTGAAGGGGAAGCTTTTTTTGAAGTAAAATCCAATACATCCAAACCTTTTATCGTACACGCCGGCAACAATAAGATGACTGTTCTTGGAACATCATTCAACATAAACACTTTCGATGTTGTGATAACTACCACTCTTGCCACCGGTCGCCTATTGGTTTCGGCTGGTGAGCAGGAGAGGCTGCTTGAGCCCGGTGAGCAATCGGTCTACAGCAGCGGTGTTCTGAGTGCACAAAAAGTTGACATTGAACCTTATATAGCCTGGAAGAATGGAGATCTGCTTTTTTACGATGCATCCCTGAAAGACATTACGCGTTATCTGGCCCGCACCTTCGATTACGATTTTGAATTTGAGGATTCATCTTTGGAAACGCTCCGCTTCACCCTCGATATGCCCGTCCCCGCAAATCTGCAGATTGCGTTGGATATTATCAGCAAGGGATTGGACATCCATTTCCAGGTCCATGAAAAAAACGTCCGCGTTATTAGAAGCGGAAAATAACTCGCGAACATATTTTGAAGAAACTTCCTTCATTGTAGAGATGAGCGGAACAAACAACCAATAAACTGTTTTCTTGTATGAGAGAATTCATTTATCTTTTCTTTCCCCGGAAAGACAGGCAATTCCGTGTCGGCTGGCTTTCAGTGGTATTGTCGCTGGTACTGATCCTTGTGACCGGCCCTACTTTTGCACAGAACAAAGATGCGCTTGCACAGAAAATTACCTATAAGGCAACAAAGGCTTCGCTGAGTAATATACTGAAGGATGTACGCAAGACGACCAACGTACGTTTCTCCTATAGCAGCGAGCTTCTTAAAAAGAAACAACCCGTTACCGTAGACGTTACGGATGTTCCCCTACGCGATTTCCTGAATCAAGTACTTGGAGGATGTGGATTGGACTATTCGGAAGAAATCGGTGTTGTGATCATTTACGAAAAAAAGGCCGAGGCGCCGGTAATGCCTGGCAAGGAAAAAGTTCCCACCAAGATTTCCATCCTATTGCGTGGCCAGGTGACGGATCAGAACAGTTTGCCATTGTCAGGAGTAAGTGTCCGTGGTTCAGATTCGAAGGAAATGACCATGACCAACGACGACGGTATATTCGTTCTGTTCCCTAAAGTTAATGAAACCATTACCTTCTCACGCGTGGGGATGAAAACCTTCACCTATCATGTGGTTAATGCACCGGACAGTTTTGTTCGGTTTACCATGGATACGGCCGTGCGCGAACTTCAGGAAGTTGTGGTTACAGGATATCAGAAAATTGATGCCAAGCTGGCAACAGGATCCTATGTAAAGTTGAAGGGCTCTGAAATCGTACAGCCGGGTGTTTCCTCTGTAGACCAGATGCTTCAGGGAAAGGTTCCCGGGCTGATGGTTGTAAATACATCGGGGTCGGTGAACTCTTCGCCCAAAATGCGGATCAGGGGAACATCAACGCTGGTGGGAAATGCTTCACCCCTTATCGTGGTGGATGGAATGGTTAGACCCGACCCAGTAAATATAGACGCATCGGTACTTAATAATCTGATCTCGGATGAAGCAAATGCCAATTATGAATTAATGGGCAATGCTATATCCGGAATAAACGTGTTTGATATCGAGAGTTTGACTTTTCTCCGGGACGCGGCGGCCACCGCCATTTATGGTACACGCGCCGCAAATGGGGTAATTGTCATCAATACCAAAAGGGGTAAGGCTGGTGCAATGCAGATAAACTATAATTCCAACGTTTCTTTCCAAACCCGACCGACATATAAAAATCTGGATGTGATGAATTCCAAGGAAAGGATTCAATTGTCGAGGGAGATGGAAGCGGATGGCGTGTTGTTTAATACCCTCGCCAACGGACTTCGGGAATTGGATTCCTATGAAGGACTTCGATATGCACTCTACAGTCGAAACATTAGTCAGGAGGAATTTAACCTGAGAGTTGCCGAATTGGAAACCAATAATACGGATTGGTTTAAGGAGCTTTTTCGAAATCAGATTGGAACCCAACACAACCTAAGTATTAGCGGCGGTTCGGGGAAGACGACCTATTACGCTTCGGCAAACTACTCTTCCAATAGAAGCGCTGCCAAAAAAGATGGAAACAATAAATATGGAGTCCAACTGGCCCTTCGCACCGATCTTGGGAATCGTCTTTCATTGGATCTGAGTATGAATACCTCTGTAACCAATTCCACCGGATATTACAGCGCGACGGTCAATCCCTATACTTATGCCGTTCAAACAAGTAGGACCGTCAAGCCCGATCTGTTCTATCCCATGCGTTCCGAAAACATCGACGTCAGAACCGGTCAAATCCTGGCGCTGGGCGGGCAATATGTAGCCCAGTTGGGGAATCCACTTTATTTCAACATGCAACATGAGTTGGATCATACGACAAATGAAACTGAGGTGAGAACGCAAAGTGTGAACTTGAACCTCGACTATAAAATCAGTTCAAAATGGAAATTCGTTCATCAGTCGAATATCATGCTTTCAGAAGCCAACGGTTTTTCATCCTTCGATGATAAAACCTATCTCGCTGCAGATTTAAGAGGGTGGCAATACGGAAACCTTCCGGAAGCGACACTCGTGAGTATTTCGGCGCTTCCCACCGGCGGGATTGCCAATATCAGCCGTCTGAGCAGTACCGCCTGGGGTATCCGGAACAGTGTGGATTTTACCACACCCCTGTTCGAAAGCCGGGACCAGTTTAATTTTACCCTCGGTAGTGAATTCAGTAGTGAAAAGACCGACGGGGTTCGCAGTACGGAACCGGGTTATTTTCCGGACCGGGGAAAAACATTTTATGCTTCAGACTTATCCCGGAGATCCCTTGGCCGGAAGTATATCACAGATGGCCTGAGGAACACCGTATCCGCTTACAGCACGGTAACCTACAGCTTAAGGGATCGGTATATTATTAGGGGAGATATTCGTACCGATGGATCCAATCGTTTCGGTCAATACTCCAATTCCAAATTCCTTCCCAACTTCAGTGTGTCGGGTAGATGGAATGCCTATGCGGAGGAATGGTTCCCCACGGAAGGCGTCCTGACCAGCTTTAGTCTTACGGCTTCCTATGGTACCCAGGGAAATGTCGTGACGGCTGTGGGCCCCAACCTGGTTGGTTACTACGATCAGATGACAGCCTTTGATTCGAATATTCCGGAGCCGAGTATGCGTATCAAATCATTGCCTTATCCGGATCTCCGTTGGGAGAAGACCCGCCAGTTCAACATTGGTTCCGATATGTCGTTCTGGAAAAATCGTCTCCGGGTCGGGTTCAGCTATTACTACAAACATTCCATTGATGTGGTCGACGAAATTGATATCCCCTACGAGTATGGTATGGCTTATATGTTCCGGAATGGAAGCGAACTTTATAATACCGGGGTAGAGCTGGCTATGAGCATAGATTTTGTTAAGACCAAGAACACTACGTTTACTGTAGCACTGAATACCTCCCGAAACAAAAACAGGAAGGACGAGGGGAATCCCCGCTCAGATTTCAATTCATTCCTGGATGGTACCGGACACTTGCCGGGCAAACCGGTGAGCGGATTTTATTCTTTTATTTTCAGCGGGTTAAATCCGGAGAATGGTGTTCCTACGTTCAAACATTTGAGTCGTAGTACGCCGAACGAAAGACATACTGGCCCCGAAGCCTTTCTCGTTTATTCCGGTCAGATGGATCCCAAAATTACCTTTTCGGTAGCGCCGATGCTTCAATACAAATCCTTTACATTTCAAGCTCAACTCTATTCTTCTCTCGGTAGTACAAAGCGCATAAATCCGCCTTTTGCCAGCGGGTATTTCGGAATTAATGTTCCCGGAGGATTTTCCAATGTATCGAAGGAGTATTTGAATCGCTGGAGAAAGCCAGGGGATGAAGTCCATACCAATATTCCCTCTGTACTTGAGGGAACTTCCATCGGCCCCTATTTCGTGCCGTTCAAAGCTATCCAGCTTAATGGTGCAGCAAATAACGCTCAGCCAATTCTTCCCATTAAAGCCTATGAGCTGTCCGACTATTTTACGGCTAATGGAAGTTATCTCCGATGCAGGTCCGTTTCACTTCATTATCGGATTCCGGGCGCCACGGCAAAAAGCCTGGGGGTAAAAAATTTGTCGCTCGGCTTTAATGTGAACAATCTTTTCACTATAGCAAGTAGTTCGATGAAGGGGCAGGATCCCGAAACCAACGGTGCCGGGTCAACTGCACTTCCGATTACCCGTCAGTATGCATTTAGTATCAATGCAGGTTTTTAAAAATCTACGCAACTGTATTATATGAAAAAACTTACCATTATATTATTGGTCGCCTGTTGTGTGACATCCTGCAGGAAGTTTTTGAAAGAATATTCCCAGAGCGATGTGGTGCCCACCACCACAAAACATTTTAGCGAAATATTGAATATGGACGGTTATCCGGCACCGAAGGCCATCCTTCACAATTTTTCGGTATTTCTTGATGATGACGTGCAATGTTACTGGGGGCCGACCCTGGGGGAGGGGGCCATATTTGCCCGTCCGGCGGCACCCTTGTTCCAATGGCAGCCTAATGTTACAGAGATACTTCTGGAACAAAAAGCCCCCTTCCTACTCAATGCCTGGAATAACTACTATAAACTGATTCTCGGAACCAACGTTGTAATTCAGTTTGTCAATGATTCTGAAGGATCGCAGATGGAGAAAGATCGGGTTAGAGGTGAAGCGTATGGTTTAAGAGCATTTTATCATTTTATGCTGGTAAATATTTATGCTGCGCCTTACAACGACTCAACAACCACACCGGATAAGTTGGCGGGTGTTCCTATTCGAACCAGTGCCGAACTATCCGATGAATACTTAGGACGGAACACGGTTAAGGAAGTATATGAACAAATTGAAAAAGATCTGGACAGCGCAATTGTGCTACTGCGTAAAGATAGAAGCAGCCGCAGCGTAACTCGGATGAGTCATGTCGCGGCCCATCACCTGGCAAGTAGAGTTTACCTGTACGAAGAGAAATGGGAAAAGGCTGTTGCACATGCCGATTCGGTTATTAAATATCACCCCCAGCTGATGGAGTTGAACTCCTGGGGCGGAATGCCGATGCCCGAGACCCAACCTCTTTCCGGTCCCCGAAATATAGAGTCCGTTTGGTGCTACGGATCGGCGGATGACAAACTGGCTCCGGGCTATAGAGATGCCTACGAACTGTCTTACGACCTTGTCAACACCTTCGAGCCGGCCGATCTCCGCGCCATGACAGGTTTCTATTATAATCCTCCCGACCTGAGATTCTTATTTGCAACAGATTTTTCGCAGCAGAAAGTTATATCCGCTCTATCGGGGGGTGGCGAGCTTTACGATTATTTCCATTCCTGGCGCAGCGCAGAGGCTTATCTGAACCGAGCAGAAGCCCTGATTCAGTTATACAGAATAACCGGTAATCAGGACTTTGTCGACAAAGCGCTTAACAGCTTGAACACCTTGCGTGCGTCTCGGATTGAATCTTCTTCCTTTGTTGACTGGACGTTGAAGCCCGGTGATGAACTGCTTCAGATGTGCCGTGAAGAAAGACGTCGCGAACTGTATCTGGAAGAAATGCACCGTTGGTTCGACCTGCGCAGATATGGAATGCCTTCCATAAAACATTATTACCGCCCCGATGAACTTACAACTGAAGTGTATGTGCTGGAAGCAAGGGACCGACAATACGTGATGCCGATTCCCCAGGAAGTATTAGACCGCAATCCGGCGTTAACACAAAATCCTCAAAGGAGCGGGGCGCGTATGCCTCAATAAGTTTAATTGAACAAAATCGCTGTTATGAAATATTTTCTTATAATTTTTCTGGCTATTGGCATGGTCTCCTGCAGTAAGGAGGCGAAACTTACACCATCGGAGCCTGAAGATTTGAAGCTGTTACCTCAGGGAAACAATAGCTATGATGACAGTATCATGGCTGTCTACAATAAGTATGCGACCTATATTTTGTATCGGTTCACCCAGGCCGACTACGGATACAACCAAATCGACCGGAAATTGGATAGTGCATTTGATTCGAATCCTGCCTACATATCTCCGGTGCTGCGTTTCCTTCACGAAAATATATTCGAGGTTTTTCCGGAAGACTTCCTGAAAAAGACGATGCCCTATAAGATTTTGCTCGCCTCCTATATTGGTGGAAAAAATACCCGCAGTACGGTCAATTTCGCCAGCACCTACGCTTCTCTGACAATAGGTTGGGCAGATAGTACCTTTCTTCAGCAAACAACGCCCGAACAGATTAGAGCGCTTCGGGTAAACCTGGTTCGTTTCTATATGGAAAGAGCATTGCGTGCCGGAGCGATTAAAATTCCGGAAGGGATGATGGCATATGGTCCCCAGTTCCCCACAGTCTGGGGAAATGTCACCTCCGTTGCGCAGAAGAATCAATACGGCGTAATCGAACCGGTCGGTACTACTTTTTTGAATGCAGCTTCCGATTTTCTGGGGTATGTTCAGGCCATATCTACCCGAACCAAAACCGATATCGAAAACAGTTATTTTCGGCCCAATGTGGATACAAAAGGAGCTTACCGGGCGAAATACGATATTGTGGTGAATTATTTCCAGAACGAATTCGGACTGGATTTACAGGCTATTGGTAACTCGTTCTGATATCGCATTCAGCACTCACTTTTCCTGACCTGCAATTGCTGGTTTTAAGTAATCCATTTTTCCTGGTTTAAAATAACAACGTATGAGACTGTTTAAAAAGGGCAAACGCCTTTTAGTGACCGCGTATGCCCTGACTTCAGCGATTGTAGCATTCACACAAAGTCCGGAAGATCCCAAATCCGTTCCTGCATTTAGAAAGGCGGCCGTTCAAGCAATGCTGAATCGGATTCAAAAGAAACATTACCATCCGAAACCTCTAAACGATTCTTTTTCAATTTCCGTTTTTGATCGTTTTTTATATGCGATAGATCCGAATGCAAATATTCTCTTGCAGGACGATATTAAGGTACTGAACAAGCACCGCACGCTTATCGACGAACAGCTTAAAACAGCGGACCTGGCATTCTTCGAAGCCGCCTATTATATCTATTGCCAAAGACTCCGGGAGGTTGAGAACGACTATCGGAAGCTGATCGCTGCCGATATGAGTTTCGATCAAAAAGAAATGGTAAAGGCTTATCGGAAGAATGACGCATTTCCCGCAAATTCTGAGGAGAGAAGGGAGCTATGGCGGAAATTGCTCAAATTTTACATTATACGGAACTACATGGATATGGCGGTGGCTGCGGATAGCAATGCTTTGAACCGTCCGATAGACTCGACTATCCTTGGCAATGCTAAAGATAAAGTGTCGAAATTCTATCACGAATTTTTTGCGAGTGCAACCAGGAAAAATTTTGAGGATGATAAGTTCTACGCTTACATGAACACGATTGCTATGGAATTCGATGCCCATACCATGTTTACCGGACCCAAGGACCGGACATTCAGCGAAATGTTGAATAAGCGGTTCTTTGGAATTGGTGTGGAGCTGGAAAATAGGGAAGGTGACTATTACGTAAGGCGCATGGTCGCCGGAGGTACGGCCAAAGCCAGCGGTGAAGTCAAAGACAACGACCGAATCCTGGCCATCGCAACTGAAAATGGTGAGTTTCAGAATATAAGTGGGATGCAGTTGAATGATGTGGTGACAATGATTCGTGGTGAAAAAGGAACATCCTTGAAAATGAAATTGCAGCAGCCGGGGGAACAGGCTCGAATTGTAACCTTAAAGCGCGATGAAATCATCGATGTCGAAAACAAGGCTAAAAGTGCTGTTATTGAAAGAAATGGTAAGCGTCATGGATACATCCGCTTCAAGGATTTTTATTTTGACGCGGGAGGTGACCAAACGAAGGGGGTCGCAGGGGATGTTGCCCGTGAACTCTATCGCTTACGTCAGGAAGAAATTGAAACGCTGGTAATAGATCTCCGTGGAAATGGGGGGGGCGCTCTTGCAGAGGTCGTGCGTATGTGTTCCTACTTCCTGCCGCCTGGTCCTATTTCTTATCTGAAAGGGAGGGAGGCCGGAAATGTATACTCATCCGGGACGGATGGCTTCCGTTTCACCGGACCACTTGTTGTTCTGGTAGATGAAGCGAGTGGGTCTGCATCGGAAATTTTTTCGGCAGCCATTCAGGATTATGGGAGAGGACTGATTGTTGGTACAAAAAGCACTTTCGGCAAGGGCACGGCCCAGCAACCCATGAATTTGGGAAAACTTGGCGACGAATCCCGCGGAATACCGTCGCAGCACTTCGGAAACCTTCGACTTACCATGGAAAAGTTTTACCGGGCAAGTGGAATGTCTACCCAGTTGAAAGGGGTAAGTTCGGATATCGTTTTTCAGAGTCGGATGAGCAATAACTCGGTTATGGAAATTGATATTCCGAATTATTTACCCTTCGATACCCTGGGGGTGCCTCCCTTGAAGCGACTTGATTCGGAAATAAATTTTGCCGAAGTAATCCATAAAGCCAATGCTCGTATCGCAGCCAATCCTGCCTTTGCAGAAATCGAAAGTCGTTTGCTTGAGATAAAAAAGAGGTTGGAATATCCAGTATCCCTGGATATGGATGGATTCAGAAACTACTATAAGGAAATATATCGCAACACCAAACGAGTTCAGGAACTTCGTACGCTTCCTGAGAGCAAACGTCTGAAGATGGTGCTCACCACCGACCGAAATATTAGTCCTGAACTGCGCAACGATGCCGAAAGTTTGCGTTTAAACAAACATTGGCTGGAGGAAATTTCCCAGGATATTTACGTAGAAGAAACGATTTCTATTCTGGAAGATATGATGACATCTGTCAAATCCAACACTTCAGCCTCAAATCAATAACCATTATTCCATTTGTTCTGAGAATTAAATTACAAATTATGAAGAAAGTATTAACTGGCATGATGAGCCTGCTTGCCGTTTCTGTAACCGCGCAGGAAAAGGGTACAACAATTAAGAATATGCCGAAAGAGCCTATGGCCATTATCGATGCCAAAATTGACCATCTCCCCAATGACTCCATTGTTTATATTATGGATCCCTATACGCGCGATTTTGACAGTACCTATGTAAAAAATCATAGCTTCAGGTTGAAGGTGCCCGTTGGTAAGGGCGGTTGTGTATATATTCTTCAGGTGGGAAATAACCCAACAGAGACTAACGGAATGGGAAGGCTTGTATTTCTTGAGGAAGGCAAACTGAATATTCGCGGTAAGGGAAATAGTTTCAACGGTGCCGCCTTTACGGGGAGCAAGTTTGTAGAGGAATGGGAAGAAATAATGGACATGACAGATCCCCAAAAGGGGGATGGGCTTCGTTATGCTGAATTGGAAAAGCAATATATTGAAGCAAACAGAATCGGTGACGAGGAGGTAATGGAAAAGGTGAACAAAGAGGGAAACAAAATTGTGCAGAAAAGAAACGCTGAACTACTGAAGTGGATTTCAAATCATCCCAACTCACCGGTTTGCGGGTATATTCTGTCGGTTTATTTTGAAAAGAATAGGCCGCTTATTGACTCTGTTTATAACACACTGGGTGACCAAGCGAAAAACGCACTTGTTATGAGGCGTTTTATGTTCCCCGGTAAATACGATCCACGTCCTGTAGATATTAAGCCGGTAGACGGCGAGGTCGCCGATGCGATGCAGCGTGTTAAAATTGGAACCATTGCTCCGGATTTTAGCGTTCCAGATTTAAATGGTAAGAACGTCTCCCTTTCCGACTTCAGGGGGAAATATGTTTTGATCGATTTCTGGGCTTCCTGGTGTGTTCCCTGTGTAGCCTTGATTCCCCACCTCAAAGAGATTGAAAAGGAGTTCAGCGGCGACAAGTTTATGATTTTTGCCGTGTCGTTGGATACCAAACGCGAAGGCTGGGAAAAGGCAATTAAGAAGCATGATCTTACCTGGGTGAATGTTTCCAATATTCAGGGTTGGGGAGATCCAGTTGCCAAAGAGTTTGGCGTCACATCCCTCCCCTTCAATGTACTCATTGACCCCGAAGGGAAAGTAGTAGGTTATAATTTGGGGGGTGAACACCTGAAAGCGAAGTTGACTGAACTTCTAAAAAAATAAATTCTTCAAATAGGCAAGGGCAAATTCCCTTGCCTTTCACATAGATTGTTATGATGAAGATTTTAAAGATAGTAATACTTCTTCTCCTGCCCCTGTCTCATTTTGCACAGGATGGTTTCGTAATCAGCGGCAAGGTTTCCGGTGTTAAAAGCGGTACTGCGGCTATTAAAGATGCAGGTTTTGATCGCGACGGATTGAATGGTCGGGGTATAGTGTTGCCTGAACCGGTGCGCATTGTCGATGGGGAATTTGTCCTTTCGGGAAAGCTGGACAGGCCGCGCCTGGTGCTTCTCAAAGTAAGCACCCGTTCGATACTGGTTCTTCTTGAAAACACGTCCTATGAGATAAGTTGCAGCTTTGATTCTTTGAAGGGGGGCCAATTGAAGGGCGGTGTATTAAATGCGCAATTCAGCACTTTCGGGGAGTTCTCATCGCAGAAGAATGGGGACATAAAAGCTGCATTAAAAGCGGCAATAAAAACGGAAGTGGGACCTTATCTCGCCTACTATTACACCCGAGATCGAAACGACGTAGAGGAGCTATACCCTTTAATGACGGAGGAAGGAAAAAATACTGAAGTTGGCCGACTGTATAAGGAACGCTATGATGGCTTCGTAAACAGTACCTCCGGAAAACCGTTTCCCAAACTTAAACTGACGCTGCCGAACGGTATGCCTTTTACGGAGAAAGATATGGAGGGGAAAGTGGTGGTGTTTGATTTTTGGGCTTCCTGGTGCGCTCCGTGTATCAAGTTCATACCAACATTACGTCAATACAACGAAAGGTATAAAGAAAGTGATGTGCTGATTGTGAGTGTTTCGGTTGATGAAACTGAAGATATCTGGAGGAAAGCTATGAAGGATCATCCCATGGAATGGACACAGGTGCTTTCCGATGGGGGATTTTACAATGGTGAGGTAAAAAAGCTTCTGAGTGTGCCATCGGTTCCGTACATGGTGATTGTCGACAAAAAGGGAAATATTGTGTCAACTCATGACGCTGCACAAAAGGAAGATCTCGAGAATATTATTCTAAAAGCTTTGCAATAAGTCATTCCCTGGGTATATACAAGAGGGCTCTCCCTATTTTTATGGGAGCCTTTTTTACAGGCTATACGGGCAGTTAATCCACATAGACACTTGCGGATATAAATCATTACCTTATCCTATTCTAAAGAAAAAGCCGGGCAATCGCCCGGCTTCACTTTATATACGCCTGTCTATTACTTACAGTGTTCTTCTACGAAAGAATCCAGATCCTTGCCTCGGAGGTTCTTTGCCAGAATTTTGCCTGATCCGTCGACTAATACCGTATGCGGTACAGCTGTCACATTATAGAGTTGTGCGACCCGGCTTTTCCAACCTCCCAGATCGGAAACATGCGTCCAGGTCAATTTGTCGTCGTCAATTGCTTTCAACCAATCTTCTTTTTTGCTGTCGAGCGATACGCCGATAATGTCAAAGCCTTTTTCCTTGAAGCGGTTGTACAGTGCAACGACATTGGGATTTTCGACACGACAGGGGCCGCACCAGGAAGCCCAGAAATCGATCAGTACCACTTTCTTACCTTTTATAAAGGAGGCCAGATCTATTCCCTTTCCTTCCGGCGACATTTCCGTAAACAGGGGGGCTTTTACGCCTATCGCCAGACTGTTCAGCTTGTCGAGATGCGACTTGAAATTTTTGCCGAAATCAGAATCCTTCACATAGGCCGGCATTTCGGAATAGATGCCGTTTAATTCGGCGTTGGTAAATTCAATATCGGCTCCGTTTGCCAGTACGTATGCGGAAGCCAGATCCTTGCGGGAGCCAATGCTGCGGGCCAACTCCTTCCGTTTCAAACTCATTTTTTCAAAGTTATCCCGGAACTGATTCAGCAGCGAATCGGGAATTTCCTTTTCCTCCTTCTTGTACTTCTGGCTCATCAGTGCCAGCCCGAGCTGTATCATCGACAGCCCCGTACCCGTAGCATCGTATTGCTTGATCAAGGAGTCCGTTACATTGCCCCTTATTTTTGCACGGGTAAAGAAGGAGTCAATGATGATCTCGGTTGTTCCGCGATCCAGAAATACCGATAGAGATTCGCCTTTGGTATTGACCAGATCATATTTGCGCGGTGCAACATTCAGGTTGAAACTGAATTTGTTCTTCTTTACGGTAACCGAATCGATATATTCCCTGGCCTTGGTTTTCGGGTCCAGCAGAATGGTCAGGTAAATTTTTTCTCCCTGTTTGGGAGCTACATTGTATTTGCCGGAAATTATGATTTTTCCTTTGTCGGCGGCACTGAAGGCGAATAACACAACCGCTCCTGCCAATAATAAAATACGCTTCATTTCAGATTGGTTTTAAATAGTCAATCGGTTAGTTGCCCAAAAGGCCTTTAAACCGCTCTTTCAATTCTGCTTCTTTTTTATCGGCTTCCTTGTAGTAAGCGGCGGCTTTTTCCTTGTCGCCTTTTCTTTCCAGGATGTAGGCGTAGTTTCGGATATCGTCGTGCGAAACCAGATTATCCTTTTCATTGAACGACGCGGCGGAAAGGTATTGATCCAACAGTTTTTTGTCCTGTGTTTTTGATGCCATGTATTTGGCCCAGGTGCTCACCGCCCGGCTGTCGTAACGAAGCATGCCAAATTCCTTTGCCGAATTCAGCGTTTTGACAAACTCCTCCGGTTTGTAGGCAGCTACAGCTTTGCTGAGTTTCAGGAGGGCGATCATGTTTTCTCTTCCGGAAACATGCAGGTTCCGAAGGTTATTCAATACTTCGTCCGCCGCCTTCGCATCAAATTTATCCGGCGTTGTACTGGCACCGATGTATTTGTCCACCGCTGATTTAAACAGACGACCCCCCCATTCGTTTACCTCTTTTTCGGGGTCCTTGTACTTCCTGTAAATCGCGGGGCTGGCGAGGAAGGTAACCAGCATCGGGCTTTCGGCATTGTTCCAGTATTTTCGGAATATCCGGTAGGCCGATTCGTTTTCCGTAATCGCCTGGAGTGTAAGCTGGGGTAGGGTAGCCTCTACCACTTGTTTTACATCGGCTTTTTGGTAGGCATCCTCCAAAGACTGAAGGTAGGTTTGAAGGAATTCCCAGCTTCTTTCTCCTGCCTGATATTTCACGGTGTAGGCGATCCAGGATTTCTGCTGGAGGCCTTCCTTCATTTTTTCGATGAACTTATCCGGGGCATTGTATCCGGCAACCTGATGCACTACATCGCCCTGGCCGTTGATTAACAAAAAGGTAGGATAGCCGGGGATGAACTTCTTATATTTTTTGCTGAGTTCCAATCCCTCGCCTTTTTCCATATCCATTTTAACATTGATGAAATTGGCGTTCATGAAGTCGCCAACCTCCGGTTGAGGAAATACATCCTTGGCCATCGCCTTGCAGGGACCGCACCAGGTGGTATAGCAGTCCAGAAAAATCAATTTGTTTTCCTGACCCGCGATACTGAGGACTTCCTGCCAGGATTTATCCTCAACAAACTGCATTCCCTTTTCCTGCGCCACTGCGGGGATAGCCCAGATTACCATGGACAACACAACTCCCCAGATGCTTACTTTCATATTCACGTTTTCAATTTTTATAAATACCTATCCGTAACAAGACGGATTTTTTTAAGGATTGGTTGGAATGTACGGCAGATCAATGTTGAAATTATCTTTAAAGTACTCCTTAACAATACCTACCTTGGTCCTGATTAACGGGTTTTTGGCATAGGCCAGTTCTTTTTCCGCATCGGGCGTGTAAACGATAAAGGCTACGAAATCCCCGAAATCCTGAGCAGGCGTGGTTTTGTTCCATGCTGCGGTGGCGGTACCGCTATTTTGTTTGGTTCGTCCCTTTTTTAGAAGAGCATAGTTAACCATTACATCTTCCGCATTGGTAAAGGTGATTTTATCGTACCCCGTTACGCTGATTTTAGCAAAGTCATTGATGGAAGGCCATTTCGGCAGCATTTTTTCTACAAATAGTGAAAGCCAGCTTTCCCGCAACATGCGTCCATTTTTCACATCGTCGAATCGTGAAGAAACATACGAGATAACGATATAGTTGGCGGCGATATTACCCTCAAACATGCGGTGAACAACGTTGGCTCCGGATGTGTAGCGGTTTGCGAGCGTATCCACCATCAGGATGTTCAGCGGCAGATATTTTTTGGAGAACTGTTCCGGGAATATCTTGAATACCCATTTGTCGACAGAGTCGATCACCGGTATAACATAGTTTGGATCTGCCGGGCTGAAACGCATTCCCGTTTCACTTGGGCCGTACTGCGCCACAACGACGTCCCAATTCCAGGTGTATTCCTTTAATTCGAACTCGTGTTTGAACACCACACCGTACTTTTCGAACATGTCCTTGATTTTTTTACCGGTCGGCGTAGCATCTGAAAGAGCCGGAGGCGGGAAAACCTCGATGTGCCCCTCAAATGGATCACTTTTATCGCAGGACGTAAATGTTACGAACGCGAAAGTTGATAGCAGGAAGAGTTTTATGATAGAATTCATGACTTTAGGTTTAAGTTGATAGAAATTCATTAGTCGATTTTTTTACGGGATCGAATTATGGATTTCTTACGGGCCTTGGGTTGGGTTGCAGGTCCGGATTAAATTCGAGTTCCTGACGGGGGAAGTTCATGATGTACGCCGGATCTTTTTGGTGCAGTACGTATACGTCGCCTTCCCATTCGTGTGTCAGCATTGGCTGACCTGTTCTGCGGAGATCCCACCATCTGTGGAACTCCTCGAAGCAGAGTTCCCTTCGTCTTTCTTCCCATATAAAATTTACCAGCGCATCCTGATTGGCAAAGTCACCCATGGTTAGATTGGTGTAGTTAGCAATCCGGTTTTTGCGCAGTTCGTTCAGGTACTGCAGCGCCTTGTTGTTGTCGGGTCCGTTTTTGCGCGCATAGGCTTCCGCCAGATTCAGATATACTTCTGCAGATCTGAAGAACTGCGAAGTAACCGTACCATCGCGAAAATTGGCCTTCATCGGCGTATAAGCGGGATAAGTAATGATGCCAAGTGTGGGAGGGTAGAACCAAAATACCTTCCTTCTGTCGTCGGCCTCGTAAGAGTCGATCAGTGCACCTGGGAATCCTGCGGTAGTACCGAATGCGTTGTTGGACAGGGTGATGGTTTCGTAGAGATAGTAGATGTAGGAACCTACACCCGCGGCCGAGGGCACACGTCCAAAAGTGAAAACGATTTCCGGATTGCTTGGTGGATGGTTAAACGCCACTCCGGCAGCACTTGGGCTCAGGGAAGTTGTATTGCCGGTGATGTTCCTTAAGGTCGGATTCAGGAGGAGAGCCTGTTCGCCGTACTCGATTACCTTGGCATAGTCTTCCTTGTACAGATAAATTCGGGTCGCGAGATGTAGGGCTGCCTTGTAATTGATTTCATAGTAGGTTCTGGTAACCTTATCATTCTTGAGGTTAGCGACCGCTGCCTCGATATCATTGGTAATCAGATCCCAGACTTCCTTCATGGTTGCTCTGTTATACCCTCCCAGGGTAGGTGTGGTATTCAGAATCATGGGCACACAGGGGTCGTCGGGTGATGCTTCGTTATAGGCCTGGGCGTAAATATTGGCGAGAACGAAATAGGCATAGGCTCTTGTAAAATGCGCCTGCCCTCTCAATACGGCTTTTTCCTCGACCGATCCTTCCGCTGCATCAACTGCTTCCAGGCAGGTGTTGGCCACCAGGATGCCTTTGTACATGATTCGGAAAAAGTTATCGGTAAACGTTCCGGTCGGATCCTCCGGATCCTGGGCCCATTTATAAATGTATTCCGCCTCCTGGGTTTTCAGGTTCTGAAGCCCGGCAGCGTTACCCGTAATATACATGATGTTGTCCGACAGGGTTTCGAACATCCAACCGTTGCGGTAAAAATCCTTGAAATAACCCTCTCCCTGAAGGAGTTCCTTATAATGGGTAACCGTTGTAGGCCGGATCAGATCCTGAGACGATTGTTCAAGAAACTTGCTGCAGGACGGCAGAGCCATGGAAATTGCAGCGATCAATATAATGAGTGGTAATCTTTTCATTGTGATAGAGTTTTTAATGTCAAGCGTTTCATTTAGATTCCTACCTCGACGCCAAAAGTGTAAACCTTGGGCAAGGGAGTGTTGGATGAACCACTTTCAGGATCTCTTCCCTGCCATCTATCGTTGGCCAGCAGGAAGATATTTTCTGTCTGGAAGTTTACAGCCAGGTTCTTTAAGCCGAGACGCTTGATTTGGCGCGGCTGGAACACGTATTTCAGATTAAGGCTGCGTAATCTGAGATTATCGGTTTTTTCGGTTCTCAGATCGCTGAGATCATACATGGCCAGCGGCGTTTTGGAGGTACCCAGGGTAACCGGTGCGTTCAATTCCGTGTTGGCCTGATTGAATTTGTTGTTGTCGTAGATCACGGGAATGTCGGTATAAAGTTCATCGCCCGGTTTTCTCCACCGGTCGTTGAGCTCTTTGGATACGTTCGCTAGTGCGTCAAATGCCGCATAGTAGTTGAACCGGTAGAAATTCGGAAGGCGACCCACACCGCCCAGTGCATACTGGAACGACAGACCTGCATACAGACCTTTGTAACGCAGATTTACGTTAATTCCGCCGGAAACATCCGGGATATTCACGCCTGAGTAAACCAGTTCGGTTTCGAAATCATAAAGATTATAGCGCTTCTCTCCCTTGTCGTTGTAAAACATTGGGAATCCCCATTTTTCGTTGAGCCCTGCATAGGGGTAGGAATAAAAGGATCCGATGGGCTTTCCTTCAACAAGCGCATTTCCGTAGACCTTGTTATCGTTGGTAATATTCAGTTCCTTATTGGCTTCAACCAGTTCGTTCTTGTTGTAGGAAGCGATAACGGTTACGGACGCACTGAAATCCTTGGTTTGAACCGGTACCACGCGCAGACTTCCTTCGATGCCGGTGTTACGTACCTTACCGCCGTTAATTTTCACCTGATCCATTCCGATTACCTGCGATACACGTCGTGTAACAATGATGTCTGTACCTTTTTTGTCGTAGAGATCGATAGTAGCAGAAATCATATCCATGGTTCTGAATCCCTTTCTGCCGAAAAGCGCAAACTCCAGTCCTACGTTGTATGAGTTTGTTTTTTCCCAGCGCAGGTCGGGGTTGGCGAGGTATTGGAAGTAAGACTCGTTGAATCCTGTTGTTCCATCCCTTCCCCCAACTCTGATGATTAGATCGGGCGAAGTGGCTTTATCGATATTCCCCTGGAGTCCGTATGAACCACGGAATGCCAGATATGAAATTACTTCGGAGTTCCTCAGGAATTCTTCGTTGGAAATGGTGTACTTACCGGCCATCGACCAGATGGGCAGGAACCGGTATTTCGGGTTATCACCGAAGTTGTTGGACCCGTCGGCCCGGATGTTTCCGTTAACCGTGATTTTGTCGCGGAAGGTGTAGGTCAGACTACCGAACCAGGAGAGGTTGTTGTTGATGTTGTCGGTGATTACCGGCCTAAGCGAGTTTAATATTCCCAAATAAGCATTGGTAAGCGCCGGCGAGACGGTGTTTCCGCGTTCGGGCTGCCAACCATAGTAGGTTCCGCTCATGCCCTTGTACTGAAGGCTTCTGATTTCCTGACCGGCCATGGCGTTGATCAGGTGATCCTCTGCGAAAACCCTGTTAAAGTCGATCGTGTTCCTTACCGTATAGGAGTATTTTCTCTGATCGGAGTTGTTCAGAATGCCTCCCCAGGGAATCACCGAGTTATTAAATGCATCAGTTCCCGGAACAAGGGTTCCGGCGTTGTACAGACGTTTTGTAGCAATAAAGTTGGAGCGTTCTTCCGCCCAGGATTTTGAGTTGGTCAGGGCCTGGTCAAAGCCGCCGGTGAAACGATACCGGAAGTGGCTCAGAAATTTGTACTCCAGGTTAAGCTGTGCGGTGATGTTGGAGACATCGCTTTTGGCACCCGTGAGGGCCGTCTCGTTCAGGATATTGTAGAGCATATCTTCCTTGGGAGCAGATACCGCCGGAAATTCCTGGGATTTCTGCTCGGTCAGGTACATGAAATAGGTTCCGTCGTCGTTGTAGGCTGGGATCGTTCTGGCGGTTTCGTACGCGTATTTGTTGGGGTTAACGGAGCTGTGAAATCCGCGACCGCGTGAATTGGATGCGTTGACCTGAAGTCCCATGTAAAATTTGTCGGACAGCCAGGAGTTCAGTTTGAGCATTGCCGAATAACGTTTCTGATCGCTTCCTTTTGCAGCACCCTGCACATCGGACAGGTTGAGCGAAGCGTAATAGGTTGTTCTGTCCATGCCGCCGCTCAGACTGAGTGCATGATTGTTGGTCACCGAATTTCGGAACAGGAGGTCATACCAGTCGGTATTGTTCTCGGCCATCTTTTGCACGGCGGCCTTAAACTCATCGTAGGAGAGCACTCTGTCGAGGTAATCAAGGTAGAGACCCTCATATCCCAAACGACGGGGGGTTCTGCTGTATTTGAGGTTGTCGTCGATAATTTCCTGTGAAAGTTGAATTCTTTCTCCCGCATTCATCAGGTTCAGATCACCATAGGTGATTCTCTTATTGATACTGATGTTGCTGGAATAATTGATCTGGGGTTTACCTACACGTCCTTTTTTGGTGGTAATAACGATCACACCGTTGGCCGCACGGGAACCATAAATGGCGGTTGCAGAAGCATCTTTCAGTACGGTAATGGTTTCGATATCGTTGGGGTTGATACCGGCAATGGATGTACCGATAAGATAGGCGGCATCCGGAGAGTTCAGGTTGGAAAGATCAACGGGCACGGGATCTTCCAGAATGATATCGTCGAGTACCCAGAGCGGGGCACTTCCTCCGATAATGGACGAAGTACCGCGAATACGAATCTTGGGGGTTGCTCCGGGCTCGCCGGAGGACTGGAGTGACATCAGCCCGGGGATCTGACCAGCCAGCATCTGGTCAACAGAAAACTTTGACCCCAGTTCAATATCCTTATAGCGTACCTGGCTTACCGCGCTGGCCAGCTCACGCTTCGACAGGCGTTGGTAACCGGTGTTGATAACGGCAATATCTTCCAACTCCGCCTGCATAATCCGCAGAACAATGCGGAGGGAGGTTTCCGTTCCTACCCGTACTTCCCGGGTTTGGTAACCGATAAAGCTGATGACCAGCACATCACCGGTATTGGCGTTTATGGAAAAGCGTCCGGAAGCATCGGTTACTACCGTATTCCGGGTTCCCTTTACCGTTACGGAGGCGCCGGTCAATCCGGCACCGGTTGAGTCGGTAACGGTACCGGTAATCTGAATCATGGTCGACAGATAACGCAGTTCGGTGTCGGCCAGTTCTTTTCTTCCGTTCGGTTTCGGGGAAATTAAGATTGATTTATTCTCGATTACATATTTTAAGGGTTGATTGCTCAGAACGGTGTCCAGAAAGCTTTCCAGCGGCATGTTTTGCACATTGAGGTCAACCGTTTTGGCCATATTCAGCAGGTTTTTGCTGTAGAATACAACGTATCCCGTCTGTTTTTCAATGGCGTTAAATACTTCCTTCAGCACATCACCCTTACCCCGGAAGGTAACGGTTTGCGACATGGTGCCGGCGCTGACCTGAAGTCCGGCAGCCAGAAGGAAAACAGCAGTAATTCTCATAATGCGCAGCGTTTTGAGTAGGGAGGATCCACGGGAATACCGTCCCCGGAAAACATTAAATTGCATATTTTTGCATCTGTTTTGGTTAATAAATAAAGGACTGCTACGAATTTTCCGGAGTTTATTGATCAAACATTCCACCGTTCCGGTTGCCCCCGGGACGGTTTTTCATGATCTTCAACTCCGTTTTATAGTTAGTTGGTTTTATTTTTTCCCTATTATCAGTTTGTTTCCCTCTTCGATCCGGAAATTGACTCCGGATTCCTTAAAAAACACGAGCATTCTGGAAAGGCTAACGTCTCTTCCTACCCTGCCGGCGAATTCGATATCCGGAACTTCACCTTCAAACTCTACACGGATGTCGTACCAGCGGGCCAATTGCCGCATCACTTCTTCCAGTGAAGCATTGGAAAAATCGAACAGGCCATTTTTCCAGGCTACGACCTTATTCAGGTCGGAGACGTTGTGTACATTGGGGGTTAACTGCTGGTTTTTGGGGATATTGGTGCTCAGCGAGCGGGATGAATGGGTAAGAACGGCCTGTTGTCCGGGTTTCAGAATCACCGGGCTGTTTCTGGCTGATCCGTTGCCCACAACGCGTACGGCGCCGTTCAGCAAGGTCGTTCTTTCGGCTTCCTCATCTTCGTAGGTATTGACGTTGAATTCGGTACCGAGAACCTCAATGGTTTGGCGGCGGGTTTTTACAATAAAGGGCTGGTTGGTTTTTTGCGCCACATCGAAATAAGCTTCCCCGGTGATTTCCACACGGCGTTCATTGGGGCTAAACACCACCGGAAACCGGATGGAAGAGCCGGCATTCAGCCAAACCCTGGTTCCATCGGGTAACTGGAGTGAAAACTGACGCCCATGTGGTGTTGTCATGGTGTTGTAAAGTTCGGTGCCGTTTGGAACAGCCGCATCTGCCAGAGCGGAATAGATCAGCGTTCCCTGGTTTACGGAAAACGCGGATTTCCCCTGATTGGCAATCCGTCCGGCCCCCGATTTTACCGTGTCCAGCAAGAGTTCCGTTCCGTCGGCAAGTTTGAGGACTGCTCCTTCCTTGCCAGGTTGGATATCGGTCTGTAGGGCTAAATTCGTCGTAAATTCATTCGGGCTTCTGTATTCTCGACTTGTCCAAAGATAGGCAGCGAGGCCCACCAGTGCAATTACAGAGGCGGCAACCATCCAGCGCCTACGGATCGTTCGTACGCGCAAATCGCCTTTGCGAAGGGTGTGATCAGCCTGGAGCACATTGGCATACATCTGATCCCAGTTTACCGGATACCGGATTTGATTTTCCTTCAGCTTCTCCCACAACTCTTCAAGAGTGGGGCTCAACGCATCCCCGGAACTGTTGCGGAGATGGGTTTCCAGCTCCTCCAATTCCGAATTGGAAATTGTACTCCCAAGGTATTTTTTTACCAGGTATTGCAGTCGATCCGTTTCCACCATAGTCTTTTTGAATTTTCAGGGGATGGTTTGGAAGGATGACGCAAAATTTTCCGATCAGGACCAATGGGATGGAAAATTATTGCAAAAAATGTTCGAAGCAGAAGAGGAGGAGGGTGCCGATGCCGTGTTCGGCGAGGTAGGATCGTATCTGTTTGAGGGCTTCCACGAGGTGATTTTTTACGGTATTCCGCGAGAGATTGAGCTTGGTGGCAATTTCGTTCAGGCTCAGATTGCCTTCGCGGCTCAGCAGGTAAACCTGTTGTCGCTGGGGCGAAAGAGAATTTACGGCCTGTTTCAGGAGCTGCTGGTATTCCGAATCCAGGATTTTTGCCTCCGTCGGGTTGTCGGCCAAGTTATCGGATGCTTGAAGCATAGCCATTTTTCTTTTGGCTGCAATGGCATCGCGGAGTGCGCTGATGGTACGCATCCGGGCCATGACGAAAAGATAGTGGTCCAGATTTTCGACCGATGCGAGCAGGTGCCGGGAGGTCCACAGCTTGATAAAAAACTCCTGGGTAATTTCTTCGGCCCTGTCGTGCGATTGGGTAACCGTCAGGGCATAAGCGAAAATCCGGTTTTTGTACCGGTTGAAAATTACTCGAAAGGCAGACTCCTCTCCTGCCGCGAGGCGGGAAAGCAATTCGGTGTCTGAGGCTGCATGTTTGGCGTCCTGATCCGGCATCCAGGGGGATAGTTATATAATAATCAATTACAATAATACCCATTTTTATTCTACTTCCGAAGATCACGGTTATTGAATTTTCGCTATGTGTAGGCGTAAACGCATCGTACTGCCAGTGTTAAATCCGATTCATCCGTTTTCCGAACAATCAAGGATGAAAGTGTAGGAATATTTTAATCTTTTTTTTTCAAACAACTAGTTCCTTTCCTTTCGTCGGATGTTTCAGAAAGTGCCAAATCAAAGATGAGGGCAAAATTCACGGTGCAATATCGGTTAAGGCGTCTTGAAAAGCGCGGGCCGTGAGTTGTTACGCCTATCAGGATTGTTCAATGTCAAAATTTTATCAAGTTCATGCAAAGCCTATTTAGAAAATGTTTGGTAGTAGCTGTCGTCAGCATTTTTTGTGTAACCGTTCACGGCCAGAAAAAGAAGCGAAGCCCAGCGCCAGCTCCGGTAACGAAAGAGAAAGCCGCAAGTGCTACCACCAATCCACCATCTCCGTCTGCCAGGTCGGGCCCGAAGCCTTATAAGGATGTTATTACGTCCAAGGCAATTAGTAGCCGTGGTTTATTTACAGTACACAAAATTGAGGACCGTTATTTGTTTGAAATACCGGATACTCTTTTCGGACGTGACCTTCTGATTGTCGGGCGGATTTCGAAAGGTGGTGCAGATATACGTGGCAACATGCTGGGATACGGTGGCGACCAGATTAACGAAGCCTTGGTTCGATTCGAAAAGGGGCCCAATAATCGGATATTCCTGAAAACCCCTTCCTATTCGGAAAGAGCCTTTGACTCCTCGAGCAATGGGATGTTCCGCTCACTTAGCAATTCCAGCCTCTTAAGTATCGCAGCCGCTTTCGAAATCAAAGCTTTCCATTACACGGATACAACTGAAAAACTCTCGGATGCGGCGGTGATCGACCTGACTGACTTTCTGAGCGGCGATAATGAAATTCTTTACTTCTCTGCCCCAGCCAAGGCGAATTTGAAATTAAGTTCGTACCAGGCTGATAAATCATACGTGGCCGATGTTCGTTCCTTTCCAACAAATATTGAGATTCGTGCGGTCAAAACATATACACGCTCGGCAGCAGGTGGTTCGTCGACCGCGGCGACGGGCGCAAAACCCGGTAATGCTACACTAGAACTGAATAGTTCGATCGTACTGTTGCCAGAGAAACCAATGCAGCCGAGATACTACGATGATCGTGTTGGGTATTTCAATACTGGATTCGTAGAATATGATGCCAACCCGCATGGAATCAAGCGGGTGAGTTTAATCACCAGGTGGAGGCTTGAACCCAAACCTGAGGATATGGAAAAATATAAACGTGGAGAGTTGGTTGAGCCCGCAAAGCCGATCATATTTTATATTGATCCGAATACCCCAAAAAAATGGGTGCCCTACCTGATTCAGGGGGTTGAAGATTGGCGAGTAGCCTTTGAAAAGGCTGGATTTAAGAATGCGATATCTGCTAAAGAAGCTCCGGTAGATGATCCTGAATGGAGCCTTGACGATGCACGCCACTCGGCCATCGTATATAAGCCTTCTGATATACCCAATGCAAGCGGACCGCATGTTCATGATCCAAGATCCGGAGAAATTCTTGAGTCGCATATTAACTGGTATCATAACGTTATGGAAGTTGTCCGGAACTGGTATCTTATTCAGGCGGGTGCATCTGATCCACGGGCACAAAAATTGAAATTTGATGATGAACTTATGGGGCAGTTGATCCGGTTTGTGTCGTCTCACGAAGTTGGTCATACGCTGGGACTCCGCCATAATTTCGGTGCTTCATCCACCGTTCCCGTTGAGAAATTAAGGGATAAGGCATGGGTTGAAAAGCACGGTCACACTCCGTCCATCATGGACTATGCACGGTTTAACTATGTTGCACAACCTGAAGATAATATCGGGGAAAAAGGAATTTTTCCCCGTATTAACGATTATGATATTTGGGCAATCGAATGGGGATCTTTCCGCTCCGCTATCTGTATGGTGATAATGCCTCGAATGAACGAATGCCGTTTATATATGTTTTCCTGTCGGATTCTTATTCAGATAACTGTACAGAACAATGAAGAAGTTGAACTTTCGTATATTGATTAGCTGTGTTTCGTTTTTTTTTCCTGATGTCGCTTTTTGCCAGTCGGAGGGAATTCGTTTTGAACAGGTAGGTTCATGGAATGAATTACTTGACAAGGCGATGAAAGAAAATAAACACATTATGGTCGATTGTTATACTACCTGGTGCGGGCCATGCAGGATGATGGAGAAAAAATATATTTCCTCTCGCTGATGTAGGAGATTTCTATAACAGAAATTTTCTCTGTGTAAAAATTCAGTTTGATTCTACAAGAAATGATCCGGAATATGTTCGGAATTGGCATGATGTAGCCAATCGATTCACCAAAGAATTCGGGATTGCCGCGTACCCAACATTTCTCTATTTTTCGCCCGCAGGAAAATTGGTTCACCGCGTCGCCGGGGCCAATACGGTACAGGGATTCATAGAGCAGGGAAGAGACGCCCTAAATCCGGATAAGCAGTATTATACGTTGTTGGAAAGATGGAAAGGACGTCAGGAAAAGAAGCCTTCGGATATCAAAAGGATGCTGGAACTAAGTGAGAGTGCCCATGATTCCGAAAACAAAAAACGATTTATAAAGGAGTATGCACAATCGTTGAACAACGTATTCAAATGGGAAGGCGTAGAGCTGCTTGTGTTAAGAAGCTCTAGCGATGCTCTCGAGCAATCCGGATATCGTTCAATTTTTAGATTCTGATGGAGCGGTTGTGCCAATTAATCTCTTACGGCTAAACTCACTTTCCCTGGCATACAGTCTGCCCACTTCATGGATTAGTAAACTTAAAATGAGTAGCTGCCAGTTTGTAGTGTCGTCTAACAACGTGCTTAAATTCACCAATTACAAAGGGTTGGATCCGGAATCCTTCAACTCCTACGCACCTCCCTTGCGAACCATTACGCTAAGTTTCAATTGTTCTTTCTAACTCAAAAGTAACAAGCAATGCTGTCTAATCATATTAACAAAGCCGTTTTATCAGTATTTTGTTTTTCAATTCTGATTTTAACTTCCTGTAAAAAGCTGGATGAAATCGGTCCACCCATCAATACTATCGGACCGGAAGCCGTATTTCGGACCGACGAAAAAGCGCTTTCTGCTTTAGCGGGCATGTATAGCTTAATGATCAATCAGCCGGATCTTCCTTCCATGACATGTGGAATTCAGTCGGTAATGGGCGCTATCCTTTCCGATGAAGGAAAGTATATGGGCGGAAACCCCAATGATGACTTTTTCAAGTTTTATACCGCTCAATACAACATCGATAACCTAATCAGTTCCATGATGTGGGATGCCCCCTTTAAAATTATTTATGCTGCAAACGGTATCGAAGAAGGCGTCAATTCGTCCACTTCTGCTTATCTCACCCAACCCACCCGCCGGCAGATCCTGGGAGAAGTGAAGTTAGTGCGGGCGTTTATACATTTTAATCTGGTAAATACCTTCGGTGAGATTCCCCTCATCACCACAACCAATGTCAATATTAATAAAAGCATCCAGAAATCCTCTGTTGCGAAGGTGTATGAACGAATTGAAACGGATCTGAAGGATGCATTTGATCTATTAACGGACGATTTTATCCATAACAACGGGAAAAAATTTCGTCCGAACAAGTATTCTGCAGCGGCGCTTCTCGCCCGTCTGTATCTTTATCAGGAACGCTGGAACGAGGCCGCAGCGATGGCAGATACGGTCATCCGAAGCAACAAATTTTCGTTAGCGACTATCGAAAATGCCTTCGCAGCCAACAATAGCGAGGCGCTCTGGCAGTTGAATCAAACCGAGTCCGGTGAAAAAATGTTGGTAGATGCCAGCTATTTCACTCCTATTGCCGCCTACTCGTCGGACCCAATTGAAAATGAATTTATGTTCAGAGAACCAGAGTTTTATGAACTTCTGGTTGCTGAAGGGTTTATTCATTCCCGGATTATTGCTTCCGACGAACTTGTAAACTCCTTTGCTCAAAACGACCAGCGACTGAGAAAATGGTTGGATAGCATTCCCTCACCCTATGTAGCCCCCTACAACGGAAAAACAGAATATTTTTCTGTTAAGTATAATCGCGCCATCAGCACTTTAACCGGGACAATTCCTGCCAATTTAACCTACACCGTGATAAGGCTGGCTGAATTGTATCTCATTCGAGCGGAAGCCCTTGCCAAAGGAAATATTAACTTAATTGAAGCGGTGAACGATGTAAATATTATTCGAAACCGGGCGGGCCTCGATGGCATTCCTGTCGGCAATCAACAGGAGGTGATTGATGCTATCGAAGAGGAGCGCAAATTAGAACTCTGTTTTGAGTGGGGGCACCGCTGGTACGACCTTAAGCGCACAGGAAAAGCAACTTCCACTCTCGGATCTTTGCCCCACAAGCAGCCCTGGTCGGAACTTCGGTTGCTGTTGCCGATTCCTGAAAGCGAAATCGTCGCCAACCCGAGGTTGACGCAAAATAAAGACTACAGATAACGCTTTCTTAAACGTATCTTTTTGTTTTGGCTCTAATCGCACGCGCCTGTTTTCGGGCTCAGGGGTTTAGAGCCTTTTTTCGTAGAGAAAAAGAGGTTGGAACCTAATCCGATACGATACCGATAGGTTGAAATTTAGTCATCACCGACAGTCTCGAACTCCTATTCAGATAAAAAAACGCTTTCCGACTAGTTCGTTTGACCGGCTAAACTGTTCTATTATAATAACGGCTTTCCATTAAATCAGGCTTATATGTTGAAAGTGTTTGCGCTTAAAATTTCATTCGTTTTTTCAGCACTTATCTCATTTGATTATTTACAGGCACAGGCGGTTAAAAACCTTGCCATCGGGGATAACGCACCGGTACTTTCCTATGGAAAACTATACGCAGGGGAGCCGATTAAGGCATTCGATCCGGGGCAGATTTATGTAGTTCATTTTTGGGCTTCCTGGTGTAAGGTGTGTATTGAGAAGTTTCCGGAATTAACGCAACTCCAAAATCGGTATAAAGACACAGTGCGTGTGATTTCAATTAACATTTGGGAGAGATTAAACGACGGCAGGTTGTATGAATCAGCTTATCCAAAGATTGATAGAGTATTTGCGATGCATAAGGATAAGATCGGGTTTACGCTCGTTGCTGATGACAATAAGCAAACTATGGGCAACTGGTTAACGGAAAACCAGATTACTTTCAATGATGAGATTATCATTAAAGACAATAAAGTGGTCTGGAAGGGTAGTATGCTGGAAGTTGAGAAAGCTTTGAATAGTATTATCGACGGAACTTATGATATTAAGGCTTTTGCTAACCGGTATCAGTCAGGCGTGGAGAAAATTGACAGTTTAACCAATCAGTTCCAGCAATACATAACGACAATAGAAAATGCCATAGAGGAAAGAAGGTATGCCGATGCGGAGAGTGCACTTGAAGACGCTAAAAAGAACTGTTCCATATTTGGTACCGAAGTAGTAAACCATTTCAGATTCAGAATTCTTTTGCGTACAAACGAGTCTGAGGCTATAAAGATGGCCGAGGAAGAAGCTTCGGCAAGAAGGCAATCGCTTGGCGGTTTCATGCAAGAGGCAAGTACGCACGATGGGTTGAGAAAAGAGACTTATTTATGGGCGGCTTCTCATTTTAAGTTAACAGATAAACTTGGTTATACAGCATTTAAAGCAGTTGCGGTTTGTTATGCTAAAGCAGCTGATTACCGTTCAGCTGTTTTATGGCAGGAAAAAGCTGTAAATGAAATCAAGTCACGGCTGTATTCGGATGAAGTTAGCCTCAGAGGAAGTGTTACGGAAACGATGTTAAAGGAAGAAGAGAAAATTCTGAACAACTACAAAAAATTACAGAAAAAGGCAAAATAGCTTGTTGCATTCGTTTGAGTTTCCCTGTTAAGCATTTTAGTGGATTGGTATTCCGCGGTGGTAAACTGCGGAATATTTTTTTTATATGGTGCGGGTTAACTAAGGAAATTCACGGATCAGGAGCTCCGCGACAGCGTAAGTTTGCAGCGAGCCGACGATGTAGTGTTTGACGCAAAGGATGTTGAGGAGTGATCCGATTCCGGGCCCATAAAATTGTCCCGGAATCACAACTGCCCTAACTATTAAGTTACGAAAAAAAATTGGATCCAGCAAGAGGGCCGCCGTGCCCTTTACCAGTTCAAAATCAATCTATAGTACCCCCCGTCCCCGCTTTCTGTTAATTTTTGTTTGTTTGTCGGATACCCATTGTTCCACCCCAACTGGATTTTTTGGGGGAGTTATGAAACCAGCAGCATCATGCTGTTCCGCTTCCCTTGGGCACTCCCTTCAGTGGTCGGAACATTGCCGGGGGAGATGCGCGAACAAGGTCTTTTGTTGAATTTTGATAGACTTATATAGGCCATTTAACGTGTTATAAACCGGAAGACTTCCTGATCCATCCGGCCGAAGCTCGGAAATGCGAGTGGTCGATTTCACCAATGACTAGTCCGTGCAACGGCACCCACTCGGCCGGAATCTGGATGGTTCTCTCGGGCGATGGCGAAACCGGGCGTGTTGAGCTGGCGTTTGGGCAGGTCGCCCCAACCGACCCGGCTCTCAATGAATTTACGCTCCAATACGATGAGGAGGCCGATCGGGCTGCCCCGGGATGGCCCCGGATCAGACAGTATGAAGTCTCCCAATGGTGATGGATTTTTTACGTTGAATGGTTCCGGAGAAAAAAAGATTTGTTTTTTGGGATAATTCCCTATGGTAGGTGTGTATAGTAAGTGTGTGACGGAAATGGAGAAGGGGCATTGATGCATCATGCCCTTCCGGAGATATTGGAATTACTGATTTATTCACAAAAACATTTTTTCCCAGTGAAAAAGATTATTGTATTCTGTTTGGTAGCTATTTTGGGTATTAGCAACCTGATGGCTCAATCAAATCCCGAGGTTTTACCTGTTGATCTGCAGATCAAAATAGCCGTTATGGCTGCACCTGAGCAGTTCCGTGAAGGTGCCACCGTATTGGGTTATAATAAGAATGGAGAGTTTGTAGAGTTGAGGAAGGGAACCAACGACTACATCTGTCTGGCGCCCAACTACAAAACGCCTGCTTTTTACGCTTCCTTTTGTTACCACAATTCGCTGGAACCCTTTATGAAAAGAGGCCGTGAGTTAACCGCCGAAGGTAAGGCGAAACAGAAGGACGAGATACGTGGAAAAGAACATGCCGAAGGTAAACTTCCCATGCCCATGCAGCCGACCACATTGTATTGTTACTGGGGAACCCTGGAGAAGCTGGATCGCAATACAGGTGAAATGAGCGACGCCAAAAGACGCTATGTAATTTATGTCCCCTTTGCGAAGGCCGCCGATCTGGGACTGCCCAACGTGGGCAATAACCTCGGTATGCCCTGGTTGATGAACGAAGGAACCTACAAGGCACACATCATGATTACGCCTCCGCTGGATCATCATCACTAGTTCAATAGTGCGCAATAAGTTATTATAAGGGACCACATTCAGTTTGGTCCCTTTTTTTATTTAACGATCGCCCACTAACTTGATATTAGGGGGTTAAAAGATAATATAATTGTAATCATCCGGTTTTTGTTTCATTTGTGCAATTTTTCCCGACAGTACACGGGGGTAAAATCACTCATTCTGATAAAATAATTTCGTTTTGAAATTTCCGGCCAGGTACTATTAAGTAGTTTGCGAGAGTGGTAACGGATTTTCCGATATTTTCCTCGCGGTTCAGAATTTCTTTTTCGTACTGCATCCATCGATTACGAATTGTCTTGTGCGTGTTCGCTGTTTCCGCCTTTCGTTGCCGTGATGACTGAAGGGAGAAACCGGTAATGAAGATGTGGCCCGATGATAAGGAGATTTTTATAATCGCTATAAGTGATCTATGGGTTTGTGACCGGTAGCGTTGTTGTTGGCATCCAGCGTAATAAAGGGGTTTTGTGCAACTTCAATGTCGGTGAAGTAAAAGAAAAGTCCGCCAAATGGCGGCTCTGATGGTTCTTTCAGTATTTTAACTTTGTCTTTCAGTTGTTTGTAAAGCTCCCACACCTCTTCTTTTCGTTCAACATTGTAGCCAAATGTTACCGAACGAAAGCCTTGTCCAGTCGAGTCGACACCAATAAAGTCGGCAAGCATTTTTCTGTCGCAGATACTTAACAAAAATCCGTTAAGCTGATAGAAGGCAATATCCTTGTTTTCTGCAACTGTCTTCCAGCCTAAAACCTCTCCGTAAAAGGTCTTCATCGCATCCAGGTCGTCTGCTCCAATTGTTAATATGCTGATTCTTTGTTGCATGGAGCTTTTTAGTAGGTTCTTTGTTGCCATAATTTAATCGTTCCGTTATTTATAGTCCAGTTTCAGCAATTCTGTTATTGTAAACGTACCTGGAATTGAAAACTCTCGCTTGTTTGATGCCAAAATGTCGGCTATCGTAATCTTGTCTTTGTTTTCTTCGAACCAATCCCACCAAGCAATTTTATAGTTGGGCAGATTCTCCATTCTCCAGATATCTTTTAAAAGTCTTTGTACAAATCTTGGGATTTCGAATCGTCGATTGTCCGTACATATGATAGGGGTCTTTCTTTCGACAGTTAATCTCCTGTGTTGGTCCTCATGGAACTCTATAAAATGAATATCGTTCTCTGAAACGATTGCGAAATCTACTGAAACGTCATTTATGCTTTTTGCCACACGAACTTTGTCTGGTAGCACCGTCAGTGCTTCGATGGTTTGTTTCCTTCTTGACTCGCGAAGTTTTTTATCCTTTTCAAGTAATGCAATGATTTTAGGGATGTCAATGAAATTCACAAACAAATCGTCGCCGAGTGGATAATTGAGATTCACATGTTCAGCATCGGGAAGTTCTTTTTTTAAAAACTCAAAGAATACTTTCTCCCTTGCTCGGTTTTTATGCTCTTTGAAATATATTGTTGCCATTTTCCGGAGGAATGTTGATATCATGAAATACAACATCGATTTTTGTTCGAGGTCTAATTGGTTTTGCCTCCGGGTTTTATTCAAAAGATAGTAGCCTTTCTGTGCAAATCATTCCTTGCCTGGAGCAGGAGAGAAGCGTCAGGCAAAGCTAAGCCCGGTATTTAGGGAGTCGGACAATCGGATAGTTCTTTTGCGAATTTATTACATTTGCCGTTATTTTCTTCCTGTTGCGTTTTGAATTTGCGCAGGATATCGCTCCCCTACAATTGGAATGGTTTTCAATGCAGCACGGATCTTGTTTAACTCGTCCTGCGTCAGTTCTACGTGGATAGCGCCAATATTTTCCTTTAGTCGGTGCAGTTTGGACGTCCCGGGGATGGGAACGATGAACGGTTTTTGCGCCAGCAGCCAGCTGAGCGAAACTTGCGCGGGTGTGGCGTTCTTTTCTTGGGCAATGGATGTTACCAGGTCCACGAGGGGCTGATTGGCCGCCCGATTTTCTTTACTGAAGCGCGGCAGCATATTTCGGGTATCCAACTTATCCAGTTCCACATCGGCGTTTATTGTTCCGGTCAGGAAGCCTTTGCCTAGTGGGCTGAATGGGACAAAACCAATATTCAGTTCTTCCAGTAGTGCGAGGATTCCGTTTTCCGGATCGCGGTAGAACATGGAGTATTCACTTTGCAGTGCTGTTACCGGCAGTACGGCGTGCGCTCTGCGAATGGTTTCCGGATCTGCTTCGGATAGGCCGAAATGCTTTACCTTGCCTTGTTGGATCAGCTCTTTCACCGTTCCGGCGACATCTTCGATCGGTACATTGGGATCAACCCTGTGCTGATATAACAGATCTATTACATCAGTGCGCAATCTTTTTAACGAAGCTTCGGCTGCGGCGATGATGCTTCCGGGGCTGCTGTCCAGGCCCAACATCATTTTGCCCTCGCGGAAGCCAAATTTGGTGGCAATAACCACTTGCCCGCGGAAAGGTTCGAGTGCTTCGCCGACCAATAATTCGTTTTCGCCGTAGCCCTGGGCGGTATCGAAGAATGTAATACCGTGTTCAACAGCTGCGCGAATGAGCTTAATGCTTTCTTCTTTTGAAGGCGCATCGGGAAAACTCAAGCCCATGGCACCAAAGCCGAGGGTTGAGACTTCTAATCCGCCTATTCCTAATTTTCTTGATTTCATTTTTCTGGAAGTTTAGTTATGCAAAGGTTGTAGAACCCAAAATGAAATCAGTTGTCATTTGGCAAAAACGGTCAGCGGATTGATTTTCTGATTCTGCTCAAAGAAGATTGCGTGATTCCCAAATAAGAGGCGATATACGACAAGGGTACACGGTTGATGAGGGTAGGGAAGTTTTCCATAAACTCCAGATAGCGGGTTTTGGCGTCCTGGGAAATCAACTCGCTTCTTCTGGCCAGTTTTTCGCTGTGGTGTTTGGCGGTGATTTTTTGAACAAGGGTGTCCCAGCCGATAATGGTATCGGAAATATCTTTCCAATCCTGCCGCGAAAATACAACGAATTTGCAGTCGGTGATCGCCGAGAGGTACTCCGAGGGTGTGTATAATTCGCCGCTGGTGGGCCCGGACAGAATCAAATGGTTTTCGTCAATAAAGTATCGGGTAATTTCTTCGCCTTTGTTGTTATAATAAAAAACACGAAGCACACCGCGTGTAAGGAATCCAATCTGTTTCACCATTTTCCCTGCCTCCCAATAGAAATCGTCTTTGCGAAGTTCGATTTCGGAGGCTTTGCTGGTAATCAGGTCAATTTGTTGTTTGTTCAAATTGCCGAAGCGTAAAACAAATTCGAGGAATTCTTCCATGGGTTAAAGTTAGTCATCGTTGGGGATTGAGGATTTGTCAATTGGCAAAAAGTTGGGACGTAGAATGGATCCCGTTGAAAACCAGGGAATCGGGAGAAACTGGGTGAAGAAGGATTCGTACTGTTTTTATGGAGCCATCTTTATCTCACTATCAGCTTTCGTTGCGGCGCACCGTTGTACGTTCGGTTCATTGTTCATCTTGTAAGAACTTACACTGTCGCGGAGCTCCTGCTCCGTGACTTTTTTTATTTAACCCGCGCCATCGCCCTGATCGGCTTCCGTTGCGTCCCACCGCTCATCGTTCGGTTCACTAATAAGGGGTTTGATATTCCAAATACTGTCGCTGAGCTCCCGCTCTGTCACAGATCCTCCCGCGGGGAGTTCCCGCCTCTTACCATACTGGATTGCTTCGGGCAAAGCCCTCGCAATGACGCGACACCCAAGCGTTATCGTGAACCATACCTCACGTTATTGAGAGCCGCTCGCCCGTCATTCGAGTCTTTCCCTTTTCGTCATTGCGAGACGTCCCCCTCACGTCATTGCGAGCCGAAGGCGAAGCAATCCAGGAAAAAAAAGATAAGCGTTGCATCCATAATGCACCGTCCCTTCTTTCCTTAATTGCCTTCAACTTCCCCGAAACTCGAGGATTCTCCCGGCCCCCCCGATATTACTAACCTCTCTTTAATTAAAAAGCAAAACTAAAGGGCGCTCCTTTCAGGGTTTGCCGGCTACCTGACGGAAACAGACGATGGAGAATATGTATTTCAGTACGATTTCGATTACATACAAAACCACGGAAATCAATTTTTGAGTTTCTCAATGCCGGTAAGGAGCGAACCGTTTAAAGACAATCGGTTGTTTCCCTTCTTCGAAGGATTAATTCCTGAAGGGTGGTTGCTGGAAATAGCCAGCAAGAATTGGAAACTGAACCGAAATGATAGGATCGGGCTTCTATTAGCCTGTTGCCAAAATTGTATAGGTGCAGTAAGTGTAATACCAATTGACCCCGAAAATGAATAGCCGTTGTTTATATTGTTATCAGGAGCTGGAAAAAGCGCAAATAGATTTCCATCCACGTTGCAGCAGAACTTTTTTTGGGACATCTGAACCACCAAAGCTGGACTACAACCTGGAACAAATGGCTGATCTGGCCGCAAGGGTCGTTCGACGAAGCGTAACAGTACCCGGAGTCCAGCCAAAGCTATCTCTAACTCTGGTCAAGGATGTTATAGAAGATGGTAGCAATGGACGACTCACCATAGTTGGTGCACTTGGTGGCAACTATATGCTCAAGCCTCCTCACGCAGATTATCCCGAAATGCCGCAAAACGAGCATTTGACTATGCGTATTGCTGAGTCGTTCGGTTTACCGGTTGTGCCTTCAAGCCTGATCAGATTGTCGTCTGGCTAACTGTCGTACATCACCAAACGCATCGACCGCAAAGTCGACGGTGAAAAAATTCATATGCTGGATATGTTTCAGATACTTGAGGCCTTTGATAAATACAAAAGTTCAATGGAATGGGTTGGAAAAGCTATTGAGAAATATGCAGACAATACTCTCCTTGACTTAACCAATTTCTTCGAGTTGACAGTTTTCTGCTTCCTGACCGGAAACAATGATATGCATCTGAAGAATTTTTCAATGATCGTGAGTGAAGACCATTCCTGGCATTTGGCACCTGCTTACGATTTGCTAAATGTTGCCATCGTAAATCCAGCGGATAAAGAAGAGTTGGCACTAACCATAAATTCTCGGAAGCGTAAGTTCAATCGTGAACGCTTCGTCGAATTTGGATTAGGCTTGGGCCTGACTGCCCGGCAAATAGACGGCGTTTTTAATCGGCTCTTCAGAAATGAAAAAACGGCCCGCGGGTTAATAGAGCTGTCTTTTCTTTCTGAGAAATATAAAGAGAAGTATCTAACCTTATTGACGGAGCGGTATGACCGTCTGCGGTAATGCGGAAGGCCTTACTGATGGTATTGTAGCGGAAGCTTATCTCTTTTCATCAACGAGTCCACAAGTCCATCTGTTATCCGGGATGGTTGGAAACACCAGGAAAAATTTATTCGGCCGGTCAATTTTTTCGGCCTTCCCCTGGTCGAAGTAGCCCCCTTTAAAGTGAAGATTTCCTTCTGAATCTACGGTGAATGAACCTTTACTCGGCTTATCCAGTCCGTCATAAACATATTCACCGTTGGAGGAGATGGTAAAATAGCCTCGTGGGGTATATTCATAAGAGCCGTTTACGTATTTGGACGCAGTGCAGCCGTATTTGCCGAAAACCAGACCGGAGCTTGCCGGAATGGCGGTTTCGTTTTTGGTGTTATCTGTATTAGTGGGCGTTGCAGCAGTTGCGGTAGCGGCATCTGCTTTAAGGCTGGCTACTGCATCCTGAGTTGGAGCTTTCTCCTGTTGGTCGGCTGGCTCCTGTAAATTAGTTTGAATTTGGTCTTGATTTGCCGGAGTATTCTGTGGCTGATTGTCCGCCTGATTAGCGGCAATGTCCGGATTGTTACAGGATAGAATAAAAAAGGAGAACAGCAGGGAGGGGATTATTCTCATAACAGTTTTTCTCAAATGTACAACATCAACTGGGTTAATGATATGGGCGGTATTCGGTCGGGTACAAAAAAAGGGACCATACACCGTATGATCCCTTTTCGCTCCCCCTGCTGGACTTGAACCAGCGACCCCCTGATTAACAGCGCTTTATAGGGCCTAATCGGGCCTTACTTGGTTTAGCCTAATTGTTTAATTAACAATCCTTAATGTTTTCTGACTAATTTGGTTGAAGTACAGATGAAAAGTCCTTCATTTATGTCGCCGATCTACTATCACTGAGAAAGCGTTTAATGATTCACTGAGCATAGGTAATGTCAGTCAATTGGTCGCCCTCAACAATGGTCATATATTCTGAAGATTTATGTTCTTTATAATTTTCTACGTTCATTAATTCGATGAAAGTGTATTTGTTATCTTTTTTTAGCTCATCGGACTGCGGAGAATACTCAAAATAACCGGTTATTTTTGTGCCGTTTCTGAAGGTTAGATTTAAAGGCGCTGTTGTAGGTGCATAAACATCCGGGCACTCACTATTGACCGATTCAGCAATCATTGTTTGAGTCATTCCCATCCTTCTCAACTTATCCTTATATGCATTGATATAGGTATTTTTAGCCTTATCAGATAAGCCACTGGCCTCAACCATCTGAATTACATCGTCGCCTTTTGAAAGTAGATGAGTAAGAATCCGTTCTAATCTTTGAGGAAGTATGCCGATTTTTTTTCCTAATTCCCGAAAGCTGGATTGGCCATAAAATCCATAACTGCTATAAAACCGCTCGTCTAAATCTCCGTCAAAAAGCTGTAGGGCAACGTCCGTTTCGGTAGGTAGATGTATTACTGTGCTCATCAGATCATAGGCGGGAGAAAGCGTATAGTCTCCCAGATCTGTTTGGAGTAGGGAAAAGTTTTTTAAATGCGCGTCTCCATTAGAAATAAGATAATTGAAAACTACCAACCGGAAATAATTTTCTTTGACCGGCATGGAGGCGGCAACATATTTTTCAATCAAATGGCCAATTTCCTCATAGGTCCCTTCATACTTAAAATTTTCACCAGCGGTTTGCCGGGTTCGGCCGCTGATTTGAGCCATATCTTCTTGCAAATATTTTGTGCCATCAGCTTTTACGTCAAATCTTCTTGTGAGGTAAGCAGCCGTACCGTCCTTAAAGTAGATAACTCCATTGGCGGCAGTATTAATTCCATACACTTTTGAAGCAATCTGCATGGTCAAATGCTCATTTTCTGGCGCTTGTTCTGCTTCTACAATCTGGACAGTTGGCGGTATTGGCTTTAGAATGTATTGTCCGCCGGTTTCCGTTAACACCAATTTCTTCCCTTCTAATTTTAAGGAGTATTTCAATTGAACACCTGAAATAGAAAGCCTTTTAGTTTTTTCCTGGTATAAAGGTAGATTGTCAGCTTTGGGAGCATCAAAATCCAGTATATGGGAAATATTCTTGCCGTCAAATAACTGTCTGCGGCAACGTGGGCAATACCCCTCAATTCCATCTTTATAACATCCGCTACACTTCATCCTTTATCTCTTTAACGGTTATGGCCCCTATAGTGTCCTCACCAGCTGTTTTAATTAGACGGGTGAAATCGTCGTTTTCGTCAATCTTTAATAGCCGGCATTGAATGTCTTTATTTATACCTTCTGCGAGTAATCCGCTAAAAAAGGAGAACAATTGAGGGCTATGGTATTCTCGATTAGCCTTTGGGAAAGTGAGGCTAATCGCGGGCATGGTAGGATTTGACCAATATTCTATATCATAGACAAAACTGTAATCATCTTTGCCTTTTTTCATTAGTACACCGGCTAATTTTCCATTATAATATACTCCGGCTTTAGGCATCAATTAATCTTTTTTACTTGTACCACAATTTCCAACCCGAGAATATCTGCCAGTCTAAGCAATGTTTCTAATGAGGGATTGCTGGATCCCGCTTCGACCGAATGAATTGTTTTTGTCGCAACGCCACTCATTTCAGCAAGATCTTCCTGGCGGAGATTGAGTGACTCTCTACGACTTCTAAGTGTTTTTGCAATTTCAGAATGGTTCATCTGTAGTATATTACCGATTTGCGTAAAATTAAATTTAATTATTTAAAATTTTCGTTAAATATGTAATAAACTACATTTTTAAATGTAAATATTTAAGTTTAACCCGTAATTATGAGCCAATATGTAATAAACTACATTCAGAGGGTTATTAAGGCTGGAAATATGGTAAGCTCCCCCAAAAACAGTACGGTTTATTTGTAGACAAAAAGTTTATAAATTTAAACTGTAAAGTATGAGAAAGAGTCAGTTCAGTCACACACAGATTGCCAACATTTTAAAAGAGTTTGAACAGGGCAAATCAGTAGAAGAGATTCAACGTGATCATGGTGTAAGCAAGGCCACATTTTATAAATGGCGGCAGCGGTACGCTGGTATGGAAGCCAGTGAATTAAAGCGTATTAAAGAGCTGGAAGAGGAAAATGCGCGGCTCAAACGCATGTATGCCAACCTGGCCATGGAATTGGATACCGCAAAATACATCATTGAAAAAAAGCTTTAAAGCCTTGCGTTAAACGAAGAATCATTGAGGAACTCCGGGTGGAGCGTCCTAAAGACATCGGCAAGGCGTGTCGCGTACTTAAAATTAGCAGAAGTAGCCTGCAATACCGGTCTGTAAAGGATGATTGTACAATTATTAGTCAGTTGGAAAAATTAACAGGAGAGCAACCCATTGAAGGGTTTTGGAAGTACTATTATCGTTTAAGGAACCAAGGTGTTGTGGTTAACCACAAACGGCTACATAGGATATACAAGGAGCTAAAGCTTCCGCTGAGGCGCAAAGTTAAAAAACGCTTGCCGACAAGGGTTAAAGAGGCACTAGATGTACCAAAGCACTTCACACACACCTGGAGCATTGACTTTATGACGGATGTACTAAGCAATGGAACCAAATTCAGATCATTTAACGTGATCGACGATTTTAACCGGGAAGTTTTATTCATTGAGATCGATTATTCTTTAAAAAGTAGCCGGGTGATATGGGTTTTGAACCATTTAATCAATAGACACGGCAAGCCACAAAAGATCAGAATGGATAATGGACCTGAGTTTGTATCGAAGTTGACACAATCCTGGAGCCAAGCTTATGGGATAGATTTTAAGTACATCCAGCCGGGTAAACCATCCCAGAATGCGTACGTTGAACGATTTAACAGAAGCTATCGGGAACATGTACTAGATGCCTATTCGTTTGATAACCTGAACCAGGTAAGAGAGTTATCCGAGACCTGGGTTGCTGATTACAACAATCATCGGCCACATGATTCACTAGGTGGGTTACCACCCAGGATGTACCGGAAAAAAATGGACAGTTCTACAGGCCTGCTTTCCGCTTCGGCTACGCCTTCGCTACAAGCAGGCCTGTAGAACCCAAGGAAAATTATACTAATAAAGCGTACTCAAAATGGGGAGCCTTCAATATCAATCCGGGAGGGGAAGAGAAAAGCGGAAGTGAAATACTATAATTCAGTACTTATTTATGCCCCAGCCATCAAGGGCTTAGCCCTTGATGGGCACGTTAAAGAATTTAAGCGATATTTTGGCTAAGAGGAGCGGTTAAGTGTTGAAAACTAATCCTTTACGCACCTGCCCCTTAGCACTGCAGTGTAAGAGGGGCAGGTGCGTAAGTTACCTAAAAAAAGTAAATGATGAGTCTTTTTTGCCCATAAAATTTACACAGTCTGTGATCTCCTTTGGCCCGTATTTCTTAAATTTCAGTAGAACAAGTTATTGAGCTATGGGAAAATTCAGAGACAGGCTTTCCTCCAATATGATATTTCGTAACATATTAGCCGACCTCGGCACCCGGTCTGGTTATACCGGAGAGGCCTGAAGTTTTATACGCTATTTTCAATACAGGATAGGCTCCTACCAGCGGGACCATTACCTCTATTTCCCCAAAGAAATCTTCGCGGTCTGCTACCACAATGAGGATTCAATAAACTATTTGAATACGTGGGGGTGCTTGTACTTCGGTTATTAAAAAAGTAGTTGAGAATGTTTGCATAATGGGTTTGAAGGAATCGGGATACGGTGCGGAATGATTCGAGCCCAGCGTCTTCACCACAATGCCAGCTTTTTAAAAGCCTGTTTTTTGCAGGTGCAATTGCGAAAGATATCACCCCGTTTTATGAATAGGTCGTACGCTTTTTTCAGCAGAGGGTATCGCTCGAACGTTAGTTTTGCTCTACGCTTCTGCACCTCTGTCCACATGCTGGGGACGCTTGAATAACAGGTATCGACTTCGAGCCAATAGCTGTTTGGGAGAATCTCCATTGGAAAGAGCACTAAGCCATCCTTGTCCTTAATAATATGAATGAGATCAAAAAATCTAATGTCCCTTCGGTAAGCGGATAGCCCAACAATTCGTTGGTCACGTCCTGATCCTGTCCTATTTCTATCGCCACAAAACACTTTCTCACTGATCCCCAACTTTTCAACCTGATCCGTTTTACCCCCCCCGGGTGTATCTTTTTTCAAACAAAAAAGGGACCATACACCGTATGATCCCTTTTCGCTCCCCCTGCTGGACTTGAACCAGCGACCCTCTGATTAACAGTCAGATGCTCTAACCAACTGAGCTAAGGAGGATTATGTTTCCCGTTTCATTACCGATTCGGGAGTGCAAAAATAGGGATTTTCAGAAACCAACAAAAACTTCTTCGGAAAAAGTTTGAATTTTTTTAAATAATTCAGGCTCACCGACTTATTCCGCTTCTCTAATCTCTCTAATATTCAAAAAAATGCTCATGTACGGTGGGGAAAACGCCCTTCGAAATGCCCGCAGAGGACTATCCGGTCAAATTCCAACCCTGTGTAGGGGCAACGCCTGCCTTGTGCCCAATAGCTCCGTTTTCTGGATCACCACAACATCCACCCCTTCTTCATCCCCACATATACCCCATCCTCCCGTACTTCCACCGGCCAGGTCTTCAGATAATAGCCCTCGCCGCTGGTGTTCCGGCCGTCCACCGGGTTGAAGCGGTACCGGTGTAACGGACATACCACATTGCCCTGCGCGTCGAACCAACTGTTGGCCATCAGGCCCCCGGCGTGCGGACATTTAAAGGCAAAGGCCGACCATACCCCGTTGTGGAGCCCCACACACATCTTCTTTCCATCCGCCTCAACAACGGCAATACCATTCGGGCCGAGGATAATCTCGGATGTCGATTCGGCAATCCTGACCCATTTCAAGTCCGGCATTAAAAGAAATATTCTGATTTATAGGGATACCGCTCGCGGTACATGTCGCGAACCTTATACAATATACTGGTCCGCAGCCCGTCGATATTACGTTTCTCCACGGCCGACACAAATACGCAGTTGCCCTGGGTTTCGTTGATCCAACGCTCGCGAAGCTCGTCCAGAATCTGCTTTTTCACATCCTCCTCAAGCCACTCGTCGAAAGTGCGTTCTTCATATAGATCAAGCTTGTTGAATACCGTAATCATCGGTTTATCGAAGGCCTTTATCTCCTGCAGGGTTTTGTTCACCACGCCCAGCTGATCTTCGTAATTGGGATGCGATAAATCTACCACATGAAGCAGGATATCGGCTTCCCGAACCTCATCCAGTGTGCTCTTGAAGCTTTCTACAAGATGGTGGGGCAGCTTCCGGATAAATCCTACCGTATCGCTGAGCAGGAAGGGCGTATTTTCAAAAACCACTTTCCGGGTCGTTGTTTCCAGCGTGGCAAAGAGTTTATTCTCGGCAAAAACCTCGCTTTTGCTCAGGATATTCATCAGCGTTGACTTACCCACGTTGGTATAACCCACCAGGGCTACGCGGATGAATTCGCCGCGCTCCTTGCGCTGGGTAAACGACTGTTTGTCGATTTCTGCCAAACGCTTACGCAACAGCGCAATCTTATCCTTTACAATCCGGCGGTCGGTTTCGATCTCCGTTTCGCCGGGCCCCCTGGTACCGATACCACCACCCTGGCGTTCCAGGTGTTTCCACATACCCTTCAGCCGGGGCAGCAGATACTGGTATTGGGCCAGCTCCACCTGGGTCTTGGCCTGTGCCGTCTTTGCACGGCGTGCAAAAATATCCAGGATAAGGTCGGAGCGATCGATCGTTTTTACGCCCGTTGCTTTTTCAATATTACTGATCTGGGATCCGGTGAGCTCATCGTCGAAAATGAGCAACTCCACCCCCTTCATCAAACAGTATTCCTTGATTTCTTCCAGTTTCCCCTTTCCGACAAAGGTCTTGCTGTCCGGACTGCCCAGTTTCTGATAAAACCGTTTAACGGCTGTAGCCCCGGCTGTTTCTGCAAGAAATGCCAGTTCCTCAAGGTACTCCAACGCCTGCTGCTCTGTCTGGTTTTTGGTAACCACACCCACGAGTACCGCTTTCTCTTCTTTCTGGATTATTGACTTGTTATCGAGCAATGATTCATTTTTTACAAAGATAATCAGACTTGACCGATAAACGGGACCGTGTTTTTCTGGTTTTCAGACCTGAAGGAACGGGATGGTTCATTTATCCAAAGGCAATATTATTGGGGTCTTTTTTAACGGATACCAGAAAACCAGATGAGAAAATTCTTCCACTATCTCTTCGTCGCTTGCCTTAGTCTGACGATTGCCGCTCCACTACACGCACAGGAGAAATCCAAATTCACCGCTTCGGATTGGCGGCTGGGCAGCCAGGCGTATACCTTCCGCTTGTTTACGCTTGAGGAGACGCTTCAGAAACTTCAAAGCATCGGCGTAAGATACATCGAACTCTTTCCGGGTCAGCAGATCTCCCGCGCCGATAGCGCCACAACGCATTTTTCGGTCGGGCCGAAAGAGCGGAAACGGATTAAGGACCTTCTTAAAAAATACGGGATCACCGCTGTTTGCTACGGCGTTGTTACCGGAACCAATGAGAAGGAATGGCGCCAGATCTTCAGTTTTGCTCAGGAAATCGGTGTAGAACACATCAATACCGAACCGTCCTTCGGCCAGCTCAAACTGCTGGATAACCTCTGCAACGAATACGGCATCAAAGCTGCCCTGCACAATCACCCGGTCCCTTCGATTTATTGGCATCCGACCATCATTCTCAATCAGATCCGGGAGCGAAGCAATATGATCGGCGTTTGCGGGGATATCGGCCACTGGGTGCGTTCCGGGCTGGATCCTATCGAATGCATCCGCGCTCTGGAAGGTCGTATCCTGGGATTTCATTTCAAGGATTTGAATACATTCGGTAACCGGAATGCACACGATGTTCCCTGGGGTACAGGTGTCAATAATATGGCCGGCGTGCTGAATGAGCTTGCCCGCCAGGGATTCAAAGGCTATTTTTCTGTTGAATATGAGTACAAGTGGGAAAACAACCTTCCGGAAGTAGCGGAAAGTGTTGCGTATTTCAACCGGGTAGTGAGCCGCATTGCGAACGGTCAATAGGCAATAAAGGTTCGGGTCTATCTATTAAGATACGAATTATTTATCATATTTCCAACTCTCGTTCTCTCCGACAATTAATCGGAAATCTTTCGCATCCTCCTTTAAAAGCCTGTTTCTTTCCATAAAAAAGGGTTGCCTTGATCAGCAACCCTTTTGGTATTTGGAGTTTTTTTGAATCGATTAAAGACCGCTGAAGGTCAATCCGATGGTGTAGGGTCTGATTTCCGGACCAAAACCTTCCTTGATGAGTGTCGTCAGCTGATACTGTCCGAACAGGCTGAAGTTTCCGTAACCAACGCGGAATGTACCGGCAATTTTGGTTCCGTTGAAAAAGCGCTTGCTTGTTTCCTTCTGGGTGTAAGGGTTGATGGTTTGGCCATCCTTGTTTTGCAGGGTTTTACCCTTGGTATGGGCATTTACGAGGGTTCCTACTTTGGCACCCAGAGCCAGCTTCCAGCTTCCGTCGATATTTTCGGGATCGAAGGCAAAGCGGAGTTCCACCGGAGCTTCCAGATAACCCGTTACCAGTTTGAATTTCTTGAAATGGTCGGCCTGGGAAACATCGGTAAACGGCAGCGATTCACCCGTTGCCTTTATGTTTACGTATTGCTTATCGAAGAAGATATTGCTGGTTCCAACACCGGCACCGATTCCAACACTGAAGCGGGGATCTGTTTTGAACGGGAAGTCGAACATGAAATAGGCGTTGAAGCTGCGGGAGAATCCTTTGGTACTGATGCTGTCCGGAGCACCCCCCCAATTATCGACACCAACTTGAAGCATGAAATGATCCGCTGCCCTGTTTTTAAGATTAACTTTACTCCAGTCTTTTTTCTTTTTTGGTTCCGTGTTACCGTTGTCCTGCGCAAAAAGTTGCATACCTGCGAGAAGCGCCGTAGCAACGATCAGAATTTTCTTCATAAACATAATTGATGAACAAATGTATTCCCGAGCTTTGAAAGTTGGGCTGCAAAATATGTTAAAATGAGAATATAAAGATATAACTGTTCCCGCTGAGGACGTTTTAATTTGGGAATTGCCGATGTTTGAATCGAAAATCCGTTTCGGCAAAAGTTGGGAAAATCCCGGGCAGGTACTTGTTCAACCTTATGATTATCAATAAATAATCTACTCGGTCCCGATTGCCGGGACAGCATCATAAACAGTTTTTAAACCAACAATATGGGAATGGAATGGGTTTACGGTATTTCGGGAATAATCGTCGGAGGCCTGATTGTATGGCTGATTGCGCGTTTCCAGATGGGAAAGAACAATGTGTCGCGGGCGAAATATGAAGAATTGGATGGTCTTTACCAGCAGACGCGTCTACAGGCGGCCACAGCTGAAGCCAAAATTGCCATGCTCAACCAGGAAAAGCTGGAGCTACGTCAGGAAATTAACCAGCTTCGTCAGGTGCACGACGAAAAACTCCGGGAGCTTCAGGAGGCGAAGCTGGAAATCGCCGGCTTTCAATCGCAGCTCCGCTACCAACAGGAGCAATTTGAACAACAGAAGGCAAGTCTGGAAGATATGGGCGACTATCTGAGGAAGGAATTTCAGCTGCTGGCGAATTCCATTCTGGAGGAGAAAACAGAAAAATTCACGGTGCAGAATGCGGAGAAACTGAAAACCATTCTCGACCCGCTTAACCTCCAGATAAGGGAGTTCCGGACAAAAGTGGAGGAGGCCTACGACAAGGAATCAAAGGAAAGATTTTCTCTGGGCGAAAGAATCCGCGAACTGGTGGAGTTGAACCAACGCATCAGTGAAGAGGCTTCCAACCTTGCGCGTGCGCTGAAGGGCGACACCAAAAAACAGGGCGACTGGGGCGAGATGCTGCTGGAATCGGTTCTGGAAAACTCGGGGCTCGTAAAGGGCAGGGAGTATAAGGTTCAGGAGTACATCACCGACGAATCGGGTGTGGTCCTTAAAAACGAAGCCGGCCAGGCCATGCGACCTGATGTCATTGTTTACTATCCCGATAAGCGTTGTCTGGTCATCGATGCCAAGGTTTCGCTCACGGCCTACGACCGTTTTGCAGCGGCCGAAGATCGGGAAACCCAGGAAAAGGAGCTGAATGCACATGTCGCTTCGCTTCGGAACCATATCGACGGTCTGAGTGCCCGTCAGTATCAGAACTATGTCGACTCGCTGGATTGGGTGGTGCTTTTTGTGCCGATAGAGCCGGCCTATCTGGTAGCGCTCCGCCGCGACCCCAAACTCTGGGAATACGCCTATTCCAAAAAGATCATTCTGGTTTCGCCCACCAACCTCATGGCTGTACTCAAAATCACTTCGGATCTCTGGACAAGGGAGAAACAGCGGCGTAATGCTGAAGAGATTGCCGAGAGAGGGGGCCGGCTCTACGATAAATTCGTGACCTTTGTGGAATCGGTGCAGGATATCGGAACCAATCTGGAAAGAACCCGTACGGCTTACGAAAAAGCGGTCCGTCAGCTTAAGGAAGGAAACGGTAACCTGATCCGTCAGGCCGAGCAGATGCGCGAGCTGGGCATAAAATCCAGTAAGCGCTTACCCGGTGCATTTACCGCTGATCTCATTGACGATGAACCCAATATATAAACTAACGACCGTTCGTAAAGAAAAACGGAAGATTCGCACGATAATTGCACCGACAACGTTCATTTAGGTATAAATTGCCGTTCACATCATCGAAAACGTTATGAAAAAACTGATTCTCTCTTTAGTTGTTGCCGCCCCCGGTATTGTAGCTGCGCAGGACGCATTTGTGATCAAGGGAAAAGCGGGCCAGTCCGTTGAAGGTAAAACCATTTACTATCAATACAGGGGCGAAGGCGCCAATTTGTTGGATTCCGCTGTAATTACCAATGGCGGATTTGAAATCAAGGGGTCCATTATCGGACCGGGTTCACTCAATATCGTATTGGACCATAACGGTGCCGGGTTGCGTGCTCCGCGTCCGAACGACGGACTTTTTACCTACTTTGAAAAGGGTACAACTACCATAACCTTTACCGATTCTATCAGTAAGGCAGAAGTAGTCGGTGGTAAAATCATTGAAGAGCATAAGGCTTACAAGAAATTTTTCGAGAAGCCGGACAGCGAACGTGCTGCAATAAACGCCGAATGGGGTGCCGCTCTGGCTGCAGGTAAGTCGCAGGAAGAGATGATGGAACTCCGTGAAAAACTGATGGCCCGCGATCAGGTTATCGGCGAAGAAAGAAACAAACTTGTTCGGGAGTACATTCAGAAGAATCCGGCGTCCTATCTGAGCCTCGTTGAAGTAAACAGCGCAATTCAGAATGAAGCGGATCCTGCTGAAGTGGAAGCGCTTCTGAAATCTCTTTCTCCGGAACTTCAGAATTCGGCGCTGGGCAAAAGCGTTGCTTCCCAAATTGACGCTTCCCGCGCAACCGCCATTGGTGCCATTGCTGCAGACTTTACGCAGAACGATGTTAACGATAAGCCTGTTAAACTTTCGGATTTCCGCGGTAAGTATGTACTGCTCGATTTCTGGGCTTCCTGGTGCGGTCCCTGTCGTCAGGAAAACCCACACGTGGTGGAAGCTTATAACAAGTACAAGGAGAAAAACTTTACCGTTCTCGGCGTATCACTTGATCGCCCTGGCCGAAAAGAAGACTGGCTGAAAGCAATCGAAAAAGACGGCCTTACCTGGACCCATGTTTCTGACCTGAAATTCTGGGATAACGAAGTGGCCAAACTCTACGGTGTACGCGGTATTCCCCAAAACTACCTGATCGATCCCAACGGTAAAATCGTTGCGAAAAATCTTCGTGGAGAGCAGCTGATGAAAACGCTTGAAGAGATTCTTCACTAGTTAAGGGTTACTCAAAACATAAAAAAGAACGGGCTGCATGTCGATGCGGCCCGTTTTTATTCAGATTATAGTCCATTTCTGTTTCTTCCCGAACTTCGGATGCCCGGCTTTCTTCTTTTTTTCTCATCCTTCGATTCCTGCTGCTGCAGCGGGTAGGCGGTTTCCTGCTTCGCTTCGGACATGACGAAAAACGTTTGTACAACACCGATATTCGGAAGGGTAGCCAGCTTGTGCATCATAAAATCATGATAGGCATCCATATCGCGGATGACAACCTTGAGCAGATAATCGAATTGCCCGGTCATATGATAACACTCCATCACCTCATAAAACTTGACGGCTTCCTTTTCAAAGGAACGGAGCATGGCCTGAGAATGTTCCTTCAGTTGAACATGGGCATAGGCAATCAAACTCATATTGATCATCCGCTTGTCGAGAATGGCAACATATCGTTTGATATAACCGTCTTCTTCCAGTTTCTTAATCCGCTCATACACGGGCGTTACAGATTTGCCCAACTTATCCGCTATTTCCTTGTTGGTAAGCTTGGCATCGTGCTGCAAAAGATGCAGAATCCGCAGATCATCGGCCGATAAACTCGTTTCCATAACAGTTTTTTTTACTATAAGAGTGGCTCGCAGGGGTATTAAAAAGATTTTTCATCCTAAATTTAAGGGTGAAAGCCGAAATATTTTCTATTTTTTTTTATTAAAGTAGGAATTTTAAAGTATTCTGCGAACTTTTACAATATATTTTCCTGCTTCACACAATACTACTACGACCAAATTGCTATTATGAACAAAAGAATCATTGCACCGCTCAACAGCGTAGGCCTGGGGGATATCGCGCTTGTTGGTGGCAAGTGTGCTTCCCTCGGAGAGATGATCTCCAACCTTACTTCACTCGGCGTGGAGGTTCCGGACGGATTTGTGGTTACAACCGATGCCTATTGGCAGTTTTTGGAACAAAGCCATCTGGAGCAATTTATCCGCGACGAAATAGCGGGTATCGATTTCGACAGCGTTGAATCGCTCAGAAGGGCCGGTTCCAAAATCCGTCACGCGATCAGCAACGCCAAGTTTCCCTACGAACTTAGCCATCAGATCATTGGGGCATATGAGAAGCTTTCGCAGACGTACGGACAGGCGCATACCGACGTGGCGGTTCGCTCCTCTGCAACGGCAGAGGATCTTCCGGATGCCTCTTTTGCCGGACAACAGGAGACCTTCCTCAACGTTCGTGGCCCTGCTGCCCTGATTGATGCTGTCCGTAACTGTTTTGCCTCCCTGTTTACCGACAGGGCCATCAGCTACCGTCAAACCTTTAACTTCGATATATTTGAAGTGGGCCTTTCTGTCTGCGTACAGAAGATGGTACGTTCGGACCTCGCCAGCAGCGGTGTTGCCTTCTCCCTCGATCCGGAAAGCGGCTTCCCCGATGTTGTGGTTATCGACGGTTCCTACGGTCTGGGAGAAATGGTGGTTCAGGGGGCTGTTTCGCCCGATGAGTTCCTCGTCTTCAAACCAACCTATAAAAAAGGCTACAGCGCTATAATCGAGAAAAAACTTGGCGTTAAGGATAAACTGATGGTTTACGGTGACAACAGTGATCAGCGTACACGCATCATTCCTACCGAAAAAGGCCTTCAGAATAAATTCTGCCTAACCGATCAACAGGTGCTTAAGCTGGCGGGATGGGTTTCCATTATTGAAGAATATTATACCACCAAAAAGGGCCACTGGTGTCCGGTGGATGTGGAATGGGCGGTGGACGGACTTACCGGCGGTTTGTTTATTGTACAGGCACGTCCGGAAACCATTCACTCCAGAAAGAAAAAGAATACAATTACCGAATATGTGATTGATAAATCCGATAATCCAAAGCCGCTGTTCAAGGGTATTGCGGTGGGCGACAAGATTGCAACCGGTAAGGTTAATATCATGTACTCTCTGGATAAACGCCTGGACGATGATGAATTTCAGGCCGGCGATATCCTGGTAACGGATATGACGGATCCGGATTGGGAGCCCATCATGAAAAAGGCGGCCGCCATTATTACCAACAAGGGAGGCCGTACCTGCCACGCCGCTATTGTTGCGCGTGAAATGGGTGTTCCGGCTATCGTTGGTTGCGGCAATGCAACCGAGATACTTCAGGAAGGGGTAGTGGTTACGGCTTCCTGCGCCGAAGGTGATGAGGGAATCATCTACGATGGTGTGGTTCGTTTTGAAAAGAATGAAACCAACCTCGACGAACTGCCTTCCATCAATACCTCGCTGATGTTGAATGTGGGCAGCCCGGCAATGGCCTTCGGTTATGCGCACCTTCCGAACAGGGGGGTAGGGTTGGCGAGAGAAGAATTTATCATCAACAATTATATTCAGGCACACCCGCTGGCATTGCTGAAACACCGTGAACTCAATGATCCGGAGCTTTCTGCTTCGATCGCCTCCCTCACCCGCGGTTTTGCCAATGAGGAAGAATATTTTATCAAGAAGCTTTCCTTCGGCATCGCAAAAATTGCTTCGGCCTTTTATCCGCAGAAAGTGATTGTGCGCTTCTCCGATTTCAAGAGCAACGAATATTTCAACCTGCTGGGAGGTAAATACTTTGAGCCTTCTGAAGAGAACCCGATGATCGGCTGGCGCGGCGCTTCCCGTTATTATTCGGAGAAATACAAGGCCGCGTTCGGGCTCGAATGTCGTGCCATCCGTCAGGTGCGCGAGGAAATGGGACTGGACAACGTAGTGGTCATGATTCCGTTCTGCCGTACGGTTGATGAGCTGTTGCGCGTGAAGGAAACCATGAAGGAATTCGGACTGGTACAGGGAGAAAACGGTCTGGAAGTTTACCTGATGGCAGAGCTTCCTTCCAACATTATTCTTGCCCGACAATTCGCGAAGCATATTGATGGATTTTCCATTGGCTCAAACGATCTCACCCAGCTCACACTGGGAATTGACAGAGATTCATCGCTGGTTGCCCATCTTTACGACGAACGTAATGATGCGGTGAAATCGATGATCCGTATGCTCATCCGTGCTGCCAAGGAGGCCGGGGTAAAAGTAGGCATCTGTGGACAGGGCCCTTCCGATTTTCCCGACTTTGCCGAGTTCCTGGTGGAAGAAGGGATTGACAGCATCTCGGTAACGCCGGATTCCGTAATCAAAACGGTTCGGGCGATACACAAAATAGAGCAGTCTGTTGAACGTACTGCCGTTAAAGCCGGATAGAACCTTCACCATAACACATCTGAATCAGGGGCGTACCGGATGGTGCGCCCTTCGTTTTGCCGGCTCAAGAAAATTTTGTATCTTTATTCAAATGGAAAGCAGGCAACATAGCGTCACATTTGGACCGCAGAAGCGCACTTCTGCTGTGGTTCGCGTATTGCCCAACCAGCCCGTCAAACGCGTATTCCGCACGCCTTCATTCCGGATTTATTTCTTCTCAAACTTTAAAGACTTTAATACGATTTCCCCGTTAAGCTGATCGTATTCGCTTACGGGGACAATGGCCCGGATTTCCTATTTCTGACCATTTAATCGTATTAATTTATGAAACGTCAACAACCGCCTGCGAACGCAGGCAAGATTGCTTTGCTGCTGCTTACCCTTATTAACGTAGTGCTGCTTCGTGCAGGTTATACATACCATCCCGGATTCTATTGGCCCATGCTTGTATCAATACCCCTATTGGGATTTTTCTGGTACAGGTCTGCCTCTTAATCATAGTTTAAAAATAGCTGTAACATGAAAAAAAGTATTGCCGTGAAGCCTATGCTTCCCGAAGATGATTTTTTGATACTCAGAGATTATTTGACAAGGAACAAGCTGGAGATCGACCTCGGTGCCTACGAAACCTTGTCCGAAAAATTGAGGACCGCAGAACCGGTTCCTGCCGATCTTTTCCCTGCCGATGGAATAAGAATAGGCTCTCATGTAACGATCGCCGACAGCCTGAGCAACAGGCGATTCCAATTTGTGCTGGTTAAGCCTTCTTCGGCAAAGCTGAAACTTGGGCATATTCCCTTTACAGCACCCCTGGCTGCGGCGTTGATCGGGTGCAGGGCCGGACAACGTGTGACGATTACCCTGCCGGGCGGCGAAAAAGCATTTTATATTGAAGCGGTAAAAAATAAAGTGGCGGTCAACGTTTAGTAGTTAACGGGGAGCTGATTCATATATTCCGTTAACTGGATATGCTCCGCTATGGTGAAGGGCGTCTGCGTTTGGCTCATACTCCGTATCCGGGAAACACGGAAATCCCGGTAGGCCTTACGCAGATGGCACCACCCGATCAGGTGCCAGTTGAAAGCATAAAATATCAGGCCGATCGGCTCCACTTCGCGTTCACTCACTTCTTCTTCCAGATTCTGATACTGTATCCGTAAAATTTTTCTGGAGCCGATTGCTTCCTGAATCCCCGACAAAAAGGCAAAATTATTGGATGGGCAGAGGTGGCTGGAAACGGCCACCACCTGTTGCTCGATGCCTTCCACTTTGTCCTTGTGTGATCCCCTTAAAACGGCCTTGATTTTGGTGAGTGCATTGGTGTAGTGCTCCTGAATGGATCGGTCGGCAAACCGTAGCGTAAAATTTTCCATCAGTACAAGGGCATTCGCTTCTTCCGGTGTAAACGACACAGGAGGAAGAAAATAGCCCTGTACAATAAAATAGCCGCGGCCGTTTTCAAAACTGACGGGTACGCCTGTTTCATTCAGCGCCTTGATGTCGCGGTAAACCGTACGTACGCTGATGCCAAACTTTTCAGAGATCAGTTCTGCAGGCACATATTTTTTGGACTGCAGCAACACCAGAATTCCGAAAAGTCGATCTATGCGGTTCATCGCCCGAATTTTAAACAGAAAGTTAAGGAAAAAAATCCGGCGGGTTTTAACAGAATCCTCAGATTATCTGGCACAGTTTCAGCTTTTTAGGAAATAAAATGATACGTATGAACAAGCTACTTGCTGCCGGATTTGTTCTTTGCCTCACCCTGGGCTTGAGCATAGAATCGTTGGCCCAGCCTGCCTACAGGAGGGTAACCGAAGAGTATTATTATTATCCAACGGCGAATGTGTATTACAGCCCGGTGAGAAAGAACTACGTGTACCTGCGTGGGGGTGCGTGGATTACCGTGAACGTGCTTCCGCCAACCATCGTTATCGGCAGTGCGCCGCGGTATGTGGTATATCATGAGGGGCCGAACGTGTGGGTGCACAACAAAAGGCATATCCGCGATTGCCATCCTCATCACTACCACGGCAGGCCGGACCGACGGGACCGCGCACACGATCACCATCACCATCCGGGTAAGGGGCATGGGCACGGCAAACCGCATAAGCACGGAAGACATTAAGTTCGGCGGATTGTTCAGGTTTTCTGTAAAGTGTAGGGAGCTGGTTTCCGTACACTTTTTTTTTATGGTTTCCCCCTCAACCATCAAGGCTTCGCGTTGTTAGAAAGACTCCGGAGCGGGTAGCTGCCGTGTCTCGATTCCGTACCCTCTGTCCGGATTTCTGTTCAAAAAGCCGATTTCGAATGATCTTTATCATTTCCGGACAGTTGGGGCGCCTTTCGTCGTCGTTCCAGCGGGTTTTATACAGAAAAATGCCCCGTTCGGCGGAAGCTGATATTCGTCACGTCATTTTTCGAAGGATATCCCGACCTTTGTAGAAGCTAATTATCAAATTTATCGATCCTATAAATTTTATTTATATGAAGATAGAGCAAATCTATACAGGTTGTCTTGCACAAGGTGCCTACTATATCGAAAGCAACGGGGAAGCGGTGGTGATTGATCCGCTGCGTGAAGTTGAACCATATATCAAAAGAGCGGAAAAAGATAATGCCAGGATCAAATACGTGCTGGAAACGCATTTTCATGCCGACTTCGTGAGTGGTCACCTCGATCTATCCAAAAAGACCGGCGCACAGATTGTGTACGGTCCGCTCGCCAAGCCCGACTTCGAAGCGCATATTGCCGAAGATGGCGAAATCCTGAAAGTAGGAAACATTACCATCAAGGTTATCCATACCCCCGGTCACACCATGGAAAGCACCTGCTATCTGCTTCGGGACGAATCCGGAAAAGATAAGGCCCTGTTTACCGGTGATACGCTGTTCATCGGCGATGTTGGCCGGCCGGACCTGGCTCAAAAAGTGAATGCCGACCTGACTCAGGACAAACTTGCCGGTCATCTGTACGAATCGCTTCATAACAAAATTCTTCCGCTGGCGGACGATATCATCGTGTATCCCGCCCACGGTGCGGGTTCTGCCTGTGGTAAGAACATGAGCAAAGAAACCACCGATACACTTGGGCATCAGAAAGCAGTGAATTATGCGCTTCAGCCGATGGACAAGGAAACCTTTATCAAAAAGGTTACCGATGGACTTACCAAGCCGCCGGCTTATTTCCCGCTCAATGTAATGATGAATATCCATGGTTACGACAGCATCGACGACGTGATGAAGCGCGGTCTCCAGGCCATGTCGCCCGCCGAATTTGAGGCTGCGGCCAATGAAACCGATGCTTTGGTGCTCGATACCCGCGCTCCGCAGACCTTTGTGAAGGGATTCATTCCCAACTCCGTTAATATCGGGATCGATGGCAATTTTGCGCCCTGGGTGGGTGCCCTTATCCCGGATATCCGCCAGCAGCTGCTGATCATCGCCGACGAAGGAAGAGAGGAAGAAGTGATTACCCGCCTGGCCCGTGTTGGTTATGACCATACAATTGGTTATCTTAAAGGTGGATTTGCAGCATGGCAGGCCGAAGGCCGTGAAATCGATACGATCGAATCCGTTTCTGTAGAGGAGCTCGCCGAACAGTTGGCCCAACATCCGGAAACAGCGGTTCTCGATGTGCGCAAAGAAGGTGAATATTCCAGCGAACATATCAAGGGGGCCGAAAACAAACCGCTCGACTACATCAATGAAGTGGCCGATACCATTGATAAGAATAAAACCTACTATGTACACTGTGCCGGTGGCTACCGTTCCGTAATCTTTGCCTCCATCCTTCGTGCAAGAGGATTCAACAACCTGATTGACGTCAAAGGTGGGTATAAGGCAATCAAAGATTCCGGTAAATTTGAACTGACCGACTTTGTTTGTCCGTCGACCTTAGCATAAAAATTTATCAAATATGCCTGAAGTTCTGAGACAGCCCTGGCCCTGGTATGTGGCGGGCCCCTTAATTGGATTGACGGTGCCCCTGCTTCTTTTACTGGGAAACAAACAGTTCGGTATCTCCGCCAATTTCCGTCATATCTGCGCCTCGTGTTTCCCTTCAGGCATACCTTTCTTCAAATACGATTACCGAAAGGAAATCTGGAATCTTGTTTTTGTGGCCGGTATAATTCTCGGTGGGATTATTTCTTCCACCGTATTGGCCGATCCAGCGCCGGTGGTTGTTCATCCCAAACTTACACAGGAGCTCGCCGGCTATGGAATTACGGATTTCCGTTCCCAGATCCCCGTACAACTTTACAGTTGGGAAAATCTGTTTTCCGCGTCAGGATTAATTATGCTGATCGGTGGGGGCTTTCTCGTAGGATTTGGAACACGATATGCGGGAGGTTGTACCAGCGGGCACACCATCATGGGCATCAGCACCCTTCAATGGCCATCGTTGGTAGCGACCTGCTGCTTTATGATCGGAGGAATCATGATGGCGAACCTTATTCTGCCAATTATTCTTAAACTGTAATCACGGGAAAATGGATAACAGCGCAACAGATACAGAATTCGTTGTGAAAGCCACCCGGACCGAACAGGAGCCCAAATCTCCGGGCTGGAGATTTTATCTACGCTATCTTCTGGCGGGTGTACTCTTCGGAATTTTCCTCATCAAGGGCGAAGTGGTGAGTTGGTTCCGGATTCAGGAAATGTTTCGGTTTCAGTCGTTTCACATGTTTGGTGTTATTGGGTCGGCCCTGGTGGTAGGTATTGTTTCCGTTTGGCTGATCAGGAGGTTCAACATCAAAACCATTGACGGTGATCCGATAACCTTTACACCGAAAAAATTTAATAAGGGACAGATTTATGGAGGATTGATTTTCGGATTAGGATGGGGATTAACCGGTGCCTGCCCGGGACCCTTATTTGCACAAGTAGGTATGGGGTTTACGGTAGTTTTGATTGTTATTCTGAGCGCGATTGCCGGAACCTGGGTGTACGGTAAATACCGCGATCGGCTGCCGCATTGAGTAAGTTGGTTTACGGATGGGAATGCGGTGTCGAGAAAGGATTTGGCTTAAATATTGCCCTGACATGGTGTTATAAAAATACAATTGCCGGGAGCAGGCTTTAAACCCTGTGTTCCCGGCAATTTTCTATATAGGGATGATTGTTGTAATCATGGTAAACGCAATCGGATACCCAGATTCAGGCCCAGTCCGCCGATATTGATATAGGATTTCAGATCATTTGAGGGTGCATTGTCGTTTTTGTAGTGCGTCACGGTTCCCGTTGTTCCCGTAGGCGTGTTGGAATGCTGATCCAGGGTCTCTACGTAACGGGTATTTCTTTCGGCAACGCTCAGGTCACTGAGACCGCGCCGTTGAGAATTAAGCTCCTGTCCGTTTGACGTATTGATGACTCTTGTCTGCTCACTATATTCGGTGATGTCTTTCTCCTTGCTGCGGACGGGTACATTGCGGTATTCGGCTTCGAGAAAAAGATCAAAATTCGCGGACAGCGGATAAGCCGCGCCAAGCGCACCCTGAAAGCCGAAGGTCGGATTGGGCTTGATTTCTTCCTCACGTTGGATGGCCGTTTGGGCAACCACCGTTGAAACCTGACCGGGAACGGGAGTGTTCCGATTGGCATCAGTTTCGATAAAAAGCCGCCCCCATACGGGAACCACAAAACCAAATCGCATATAAGGATTGAATCCTTCGAACCCGGGATTAAAGACAATACTGGGGGCAATATCGATGGCTTTTACATGACCATCGGATTGAATCCGACCTACTTCGGTTCCTGGGCCTTCGACTGTGGTGATGTTTCGTGTCATCAGGTTTTTCCGGCTCTGGTAGTAGTTGATCGTTGCTTCAAGGGCTACGTACCGGTTGAAATTGTATCCGAAACTTATGCCCCCTCTGAATCCTTCGCCATAGGATCCCGTAAGAACCTTTTCGCTCTGAGTGGTGGTTTCGCCGGAAAGTGGATCAAATACATCGTGCTGATCTCTTGGAGGATAGGGGCCAACATCGGGAAATTGCCCGGGAGAAACACTAAAGAAATAACCTCCCGCTGCCTTTAGATAGAATCGATTTGCTGCAGGACGTTCCTGTGCTGAGCCGGTTGAGTCAAAAAGAAGAAAAATCAACACCGCAATCGCCGTACTCGTCAATACCCTTTTCATACAAGATAATTTCGTGATTCATATGACAGTCTGCGGCTTAGGGTACTATTCTGAACAAGGAGCTCCGCAAAAGGTTCAGCAAATAATGTTAAAACATTGAACAATCGCCCCAGGAAACCCGTCAAAAGGAGAATTGCGGCAAATTTCCGTTGTCGAAATCAATAGAAATCATCAGATCGCCGGGTGTCGGTTGCTCAATGCGGGTATACGATTCCGGCCGGGATGAATATCCATTGCCTTCCGGCTTCAGCAAATAATAGCTGCCGTCCGATTTGATGATCAGCTCTTTCCACTGATTGACTTCCTTGTTAAGGATATACACAGGACCGACTATTCGGTGAAGTTCAGCCGGTGTCGTGCCATCGTTATTCAGAATAATTATCGACGAATGGTTATCCTCACCCCAATGCGTTCCGTTCAGTCCAACAATAATTTCTTTTTCGCCATCGCCGTTTAAATCGAATTCGAAGAAGATGAACCTTCGGCTATTGGAATCGATCATGTCTTTTTCGATATACTGGTGAAAAAGCTGTCTCAAACTTTTGCGGGCCGTTTCGGCGGTTTGCATGTTAAAGGTTTCCGGAATATGGGCAGGAGTGGTAAAAATCAAGGGGCTTGATGAGTTTTTCATGGAACCGGTAAAAGAAGGGACTTCTCCCCGCATAAACAGTTCAGGTGCGGAAAGCAGCAATACGGGTCGCTCTCCGGAATGCTGACGGCATGAAAAAAAGGCAAGCCAGCCCAAAAGTATATACCGTCCTATTTCTCCTATTGTAATCATTTTACACAGTTTAATCGGCAGGGCTGGAGTTTGCAGCAGAAAAAAACGCAATCGTTTTCGTGCGGTGCTGAGATTGAATGGATGCTAATATTGTCTACTTTTAGTAGAACGGAAATTTGCCTGATATGACCATTGCAAAAACCCTGCTAAGTATAGTGTTTGTCGTTTCGGGTTCTGATTTGAATGCACAGCCGAAGCGTCTCAAACCTGCGCCCGTATTTCCTGTGCCTTCCGCGCAGCAACTGGCCTGGCATGCCATGGAGATGAATGCATTCATTCATTTTACGACCAATACGTTTACCGATAAGGAATGGGGCTATGGCGATGAATCGCCTGCCGTATTCAACCCCGACACGGTTGATGCGGTGCAATGGGCCAAGGTTCTCCGCGAAACCGGCTTTAAGGGGATGATTCTCACCTGCAAACATCACGACGGATTCTGTCTTTGGCCTTCGGCATATACCGAACATTCCGTAAAAAACAGTCCCTTCCGGAACGGTAAGGCAGATATTGTGAAAGAGGTATCGGAGGCCGCACGAAAGAACAATCTCGCTTTCGGCGTGTATCTCTCGCCCTGGGACAGAAACCGTGCAGACTATGGTCGTCCATCCTATCTTGATTATTACCGGAATCAGCTTAAGGAACTCTTTACTCAATATGGGCCAATCTTCGAAATGTGGTTTGATGGGGCCAACGGGGGCGACGGTTACTACGGCGGCACACGGGACAAAAGAAGCATTGACGGCTCCCGATATTATGAATGGCCCAGGACCTTGGAGATGGTGACGGGAATTCAGCCCAACGTGTTGTTTTTCAGTGACGCTGGTCCCCATATCCGGTGGGTAGGAAATGAAAGAGGAGTAGCCGGTTCCACCAACTGGAATATGATTAATCCCGATACCTTATATGCCGGAAAGCCGGGTATAACGAAGTTGTTGGGCACGGGATCGGAAGACGGAACAAAATGGATTCCCGCAGAAGTGGATGTGTCGATTCGACCTGGATGGTTCTATCATGCATCGGAAGATTCGAAGGTTAAGACGCCTGAAGAATTATTCCGGATTTATCTGACATCGGTAGGAAGAGGATCAAACCTGTTGCTGAATATTCCGCCGGACAGAACCGGTCGATTCAACGAAATGGATGTTCAGTCGCTTCGTGGGTTCCGAAAAATACTGGACAGTGTTTTTGCCCGGAATCTGGCTTCGGAAGCACAGGTCTCGGCGTCCGTCAATCGTCGCGGAAAATGGTTCCGTCCGCAGACGATGATTGACAACGATAAACATACCTATTGGTCGGCTCCCGATGGCGAAGATACAGCAACGGTTGAGTTACGATGGGGTCGTGCGCGCTCCTTAAGGTACCTTGTTATTCAGGAATACATTGCATTGGGGCAGCGGGTTAAATCGTTTTCGGTGGATGTGTTCACCAATGGAGAATGGAAGACGGTAGCGAAGGAAACCACGGTGGGCTATAAACGAATCTTGCCTATCGGAAATTTACACTCCGATGCATTGCGGATTCGGATTACCGCGGCGCGGGCCTGTCCGTTGATTTCGAATGTGGAGGTGTATTGATAGAGGTCTGACCGGCAATAGAGCGGTTGTATTCAGACATTCATTCCTGCAACACCGGCTTCCATCCATTCAGTACGAATTCTGGTTTGCTGTAGTTGGCAATTATCTCCGCATCTTTAACGGCATCGAGTTGACGGGAAACCGGATGACGTTTGCTTACATCAATAGGTTTTCCATCGAGGGTAGTGCTGTTGAACTCCCAGTAATGGATGTTTTTGCTGTCTTCTGTTACCTTTCCCCATCCTTCCGGTGCAATACCCTGGAGCTTACAATTGATCAGCACGGCTTCGGCATAGGGGTAGGTGATACCCTTGTTGTCGGGAGCCCTTGCGATGGTTGCCTGAGCGTTTCCCAGTGTGCGGAAGGTACAATTCACCATAACATTTCCATGGTTTTTGTCGGTATTACGTACCCAGAGATGAGGACCTCCGGTCGTAATAAATTCACATTCTTCGAAAAACACGGCGCCATAGCCCAGTACATTGTCGCCGATTCCCTTAATCGTTGAATTTTTTACATAGATGGTTCCTGTTGCCTGAAGCGCGTCGCCCGAACCATCGATCATAACGTTATTGACGATAATTTTTTGACCGATAACCATCAGCGCTTCGGCCTGGGCAGGCTTATCCCCAATGGAAACCAAAGTCATGTTGGAAAGATGGATGCCGTTTGACTGGTGCACGGCAAATACGACACGAAGGGTATGGGTGCCCTTTGAAAGGGCAGGATCTACACTGATGAGGCGGGGATTGAATACACCGTTGTTGGCGTATTGAATGATTACCTTTTCTCTGCTTTCACCTACGAAACTAATGTTCTCCTTGTTTCGGAAATAAACGATTTCGTCGTAAATCCCGTTTTTAATGCGGATGATTTTTCTTTCCGGATTTTTTTCCGGAATAAAATCGACTGCGGCCTGAACGGTGTTGAAGTCGCCACTTCCGTCGGCCGCAACAATATACTCCTTGGCGGCAAAAGAGGGTTCCAAAACTTTTGTAGTGAACACCCAGTCCTTCTTCCCTTTAAATCCGGTGAAGGCAACATCCCTGGAGGAAAAAACTTCCGGATCGATCTGAACGTAGTAGGTTTTGTTGTATTTCAGTTTGTTGTTGTGTGGACAGATAATGGCGGTATTGCCACGAACGATTACCGGGAAAAAGTGGAAGGCATCGATGTCCAGATTACCACCGATATAGTTCTGCTGATAGATATGCGTGCTTATGGTATCCGGATTTTTTACCGTGTACAGGGAATCGGCGTAGGAATTGTAGACAAAGCTATCGTAGGGAGCCGGCGTGCGCGTGTTTTTGGGACCCGGCGGAATGCTCATATCCAGCAGATCCACCAATTCGTTGGTAGCGGCATCGTAGATTCGGATCTGGCCTTTGTTATGGAGACTGAACTTCCCCGGAAATTGAAGAATCAGACGGGTGTCGGGATTTATTTCTTTGGACTGATGGGCCGGGATTGTTGCAATTTTTTGTGCGTTGGCCGAAACAAATGCCAAAAGGCATACAGCAACCATAAACATGGATCGAAAGATCGGGGCAGGCAGGAGTCGTTTTGAAGTCATATTCATGTATTTTAAGCCGAGGGAATCAGGAGCCCTTAGTTCTGATGGTCAATTTTAAGATGTTTTTTCATGAATTGGATGAAGATATCGAAGTCTTCCGGAAGAACCGAGTGTCCGCCCCTATGCATATAGAAGCCAAGTGTGTTCTGCATGGATTTATCGCCGGCTTCCGGAAATGACGTTCTTCCCAACCCTTTTTGACCGAACAGTTTAAAAACCGGTTCCGCATGAACGGCTGCGAGGAATTCGCCCTTCGGGTCCGAGAAAAAGTCTTGGTCGCCGCTTTGCATCAGAATAGGGCGTGGGGCCACCAGCGCAATCAGCATATGGCTATCCATGGGCAGTTCGTTAACACGGTCGGAGAAGCTGTGGTAGTTTGGTGCAAACTGGTAGAAGTATCGGTTGCTGTCGGTGATCATCCTGATCGTTTCGCCGTAGTTTCTTCTGCTCAGGGCGGCACCACCTTCGCCGGATATGCTGGGGATGATCAGTGCAAAGCGTTGGTCTCGGGCTCCCGTCCACAGGACGGTTTTTCCCAGACGTGAAGCACTGTTGATGGCAATGCGGGTAGCATCGATGTCCTTATCGGTTTCGAAATAATCCATGGCGCGGCTGAGCCCCCAACTCCAGGCGGAGATGGCTCCCCACTCGTTGGCCGCAACCCCGGAGCTGCCCGGTGTCAGGTAGCGGCTACGGATCCCGTATTTGATCCCGTCTTTAAAGTCTGGTTCTATATCGCCGTAGTATACCGTGGCGTATCCAATTCCCGCGTCGATGAATTTTTCGACGTTGACCTTTCCGAAGCGTGATTCCGTTGGTAGAACACGTTGTCCGTTCACCCAGGCGTAACCCGGTATTACTGCGGTGTCGTCAACAGCCATGGCATTGGTAACAAAGGAAAGGGTAAGCAGGAGTGGCGAAGGTTGGGCGCGGTGCGAGGGAAGGTAAATCAGGAGATCCATCTTAAAGTCAGCGCTGTCTTCGGTAAAGAAGACGGTGACCTGTTTTCGGACAGCTTTTCCGCCGAAGGCCGTACCGGTTTCCCTCACCTTAAACGATAGGTGGGCAGGTTTGGGCGGAACCTTTCCGAATTGGTATTCTTCGAATAGGCGAAGAATTTCCGGTCGCCTCTGGTTAATCCAGGTTTGGGTATCGGTGACCCTTTTGCCGTTATTGAGAAGAAGAGGATCGGGGAGGCTATAAGCACCCACCTTTTCTTCCTCGTAGTTTACATCGATGTTCGCCACTTTGGCCGGACGGCCGGGCCGCGATTGGGCGAAGGAGTGCAGTGCGAGCAGGGTGCAGATTAGGTAAAGTAAGGGGAATCTGTTCATAGCTGGTTGGCTTGGTTAATGACCGGTGTCGGGGATATATAGGTCCCATCTTTAATTAGACGTGATTTTTTCCCAGTTCCTGCTGAGGGGGCGCTGATATCTGGGCTTAGTGCTCCCAAAATAGGATTTAGGGGACATGAACAGTAACCATTCGTGAGTTGGCTACCGTTGGGGTAGCTAAGTAGAGGATTTAATCCAAACTGCCGGGAATATTTCGAGGAAATGGTTGCTAAAGAGGATTATCGTGCCGTTAAAATGATATATGCGGTAAATCACGCTCGGCCATCGGAATTCGAACGGTGGCGGGAGGTTTTGGCGCCGTAAGTTCAGGGCACGCCGTAAGTTCAGGGCACGCCCTGAACGAAAAACCCGCAGCGAAAATCGCGCGGGTTTAAAACCTCTTGCACCGCATTGCGGGGCGTCTTGTGGTCCCACCTGGGCTCGAACCAGGGACCCTCTGATTATGAGTCAGATGCTCTAACCGGCTGAGCTATAGGACCCTCAGAATCACCGGGTGACTCCGATCGAACCGCAAAAGTATAAAAAAAGCCCTTTAGCTCCGAATCCTTCGTAAATATTTTTCTGTTAATCTGTGTTTTAGCTGCTTTTACCTTGTGTTTAATCTCCGTACCTTAGTAAGGTCGACCGTGACTACATGCAACGACCTCAATTCGCTCGCCTTCAAAATTTTTTATCATGCGGATAAGCGTCTTTTTTGCTTTATTCATGCTTGCTGCGCTGACAGCCTTCTCTCAGGATTTTTCGGCGTATGCCAAAAAACAGTGGATATCGGGGAACGACACCCTGCCCTACCGGATTTTGCTTCCCGAAGGATATAACCCCGCAAAAAAATATCCGCTCGTCTTCTTCCTGCACGGAGCGGGGGAGCGGGGCAACGACAACGAAAAGCAGCTGACACACGGTGCGGCCCTGTTCCTGCAGCAGGAAGCGAGAAAAAACTATCCGGCCATTGTGGTATTTCCACAGTGTCCGCGAAACAGCTTCTGGAGCAATGTTTCCTTTAAACGAGGGGAGAATAATGAGTCGCTCTTTATGTTTCACGCGGGGCCACCGCCAACTTCGGCCATGAGGATGGCCGACAGCCTCCTGCATTTCATAATCCGCAAATATCCCGTACAAACCCGGCAGGTCTATGTTATGGGCCTGTCGATGGGGGCTATGGGTACCTTTGAGCTGGCTTACCGCAATCCTTCCGTTTTTGCGGCTGCCGTGCCTATTTGCGGCGGCGGAGCTGCCGCTTTTGCACCGGCGGTGCGTGAGGTGAAATGGTGGATTTTCCACGGCGCGGCCGACAACGTGGTGCCGCCGCGGTATTCGCTTATAATGGAAGAAGCATTGAAAAAAGCTGGTGCCGATGTGAAACTGACCATGTATGATGGTGTTGGCCACAACAGCTGGGATCTTACCTTTGCCGAAAAAGAGCTGCTTCCCTGGCTCTTTGCCCAAAAAAGGAAATAAGAATGCTGAAAAATATGGAAGCCATCGTTTTTGACCTCGGTGGCGTATTGCTGAATCTCGATTTCGCCAGATTGGAAAAGTCGTTTACCGATGCGGGCGTAAAAAATTTTAAGGATTTTTTTGGCCTGGGCCATGCCGATTCCATTTTTAAGGATTATGAAGTAGGCCGGATCAGCGACAAGGAATTTGTAAAGGGGATTGTGGAGCTTTCCGGCGGGGTATTGAATGAACAAACTGCTGTGGCCGCCTGGAACAGCATTTTGTTGGATTTTCCGAAGGAAAGGGTCGATCTGTTGGCAGCACTTTCCCGGAAATACCGGATCTTTCTCTACAGCAACACCAACGCAATCCATTACGAGCATTTTGCGGCAGAATTTAAGGCCCAATATGGCCGAACACTGAACAGCTGTTTTGAGAAAGCCTATTACTCGCATGAAATCGGGTACCGGAAGCCCGAGCCGGCCGGCTATGAATACATTACCAGAGATGCGGGTTTGGACCCTAAGAATCTGCTGTTTATAGATGATGCAGAAGTAAATGTGTTGGGAGCGAGGGCGGTCGGCTGGAATGCCTATTGGTTAAAGCCCGGAGAAGCCATTACCGACGGTTTTCTCAATCCCTGATTTCTTCGAATTCGATGTAGTCGCCCACAGGTTTGTTGGTGCCGGAAGCGGTATTTTGCTGCTGCGGACCGTTTTGGGTACCGTTGGTATAACCGTTTTGGTATTGGTTGAATTGTTCCTGCATGCGGGTTTGCATCTCCTTGAATTGCTTTCTCACACGACGGGTCGTGAGGAATACGGGGATGATGAAATTAAATATCAGCCGGTATAGTAAATAAAGGCCCAGGGCCCACAGTAAGAATTTCATATCCCAAAAATACAAAGACCGGCTGAGAAGGTTCGCAGGATTAACAGTATTTTCAAGGTTTTTCGGCCCTGGGAAATTTTTGATGTTTTGATTATTTATAAAAAATAGGCTACATTTGCAGCGGAAATAAGATACAGGAGAAGGGAACGGAAGCGTTCCCTTCTTTCATTCTTATACCGGACGGACAAAAGGACGAGTTTTATGGCAAATGAAGCACAGATCAGTGCAATTGAGGGCCTGGTGGCCCAATTGCTGGCAGACGACCAGGATACATTTCTGGTAGAAGTAAGGATTAAGCCCACCAATAACGTTAAGGTATTTCTGGACGCGGATTCCGGAATCTCCATTCAGAAGTGCATTACCTGCAACCGTGCCTTGTATAAGCTTATTGAAGAATCGGGAATGTTTCCCGATGGCGACTTCTCCCTGGAAGTTTCGTCGCCCGGCATTGATGAGCCCCTTAAGCTTATCCGCCAATACAAAAAAAATATCGGCAGAAATGCAGAAGTAACGCTGAAAGACGGCTCCAAAATTGAGGGCAGGCTGCTTGAAGCTACCGATGAGGGGATCGTTCTGGAAGAAACCAAAGGGAAAAACAAGAAAAAGGAAGTGATCAATCACGCCCTTTTATTTGACAATATCAAGCAAACTAAAATTCAAATCGTGTTCTAGAATCCGGTGCAACCAATAGGTGAACCGTTTTTTAAAAGTAAGTGCTATGGCAAGTATCAACCTGATAGAAGCTTTCCAGGATTTCAAGGAGGCGGAAAACATTGACCGTCCGACGATGATGAAAGTGGTGGAGGATGTGTTTAAGACCCTGCTCCGTAAAAAATATGGAAGCGACGAAAACTTCGACGTAATCGTAAACGCGGAAAAAGGGGATCTGGAAATTGTACGTCGTAGGATGATCGTTGATGATGGCGCGGTGGAAGACCCGCTGGCTGAAATTGCTTACAGCGATGCCGTTAAGATCGAACCCGACTTCGAAGTGGGCGAGGAGCTCTATGAGGAAATCGACATTATGGATTTCGGACGCAGGGCTATTCTTGCTGCCAAACAAACCCTGGCCAGCCGGATCAGCGATCTGAAAAAGAATGTGCTTGTTAAAAAGTATGGCGACCGTATCGGTGAAATCATTTCTGCCGAAGTATACCAGGTTTGGAAAAAGGAGATTCTTCTGCTCGATGAGGAAGGCAATGAACTGATCCTGCCCAAATCTGAGCAGATTCCGACCGATTACTTCAAAAAAGGTGAAAATGTTCGCGCGGTGGTAAAAAAGGTAGAGCTGAAAAACAACTCTCCGGTTATCATACTTTCCCGTACGCATCCTTCCTTCCTGGAAAAACTCATGGAAATTGAGGTTCCGGAAATCATGGACGGGCTTATCGTAATCAAAAAGATTGTACGCGAGCCGGGGGAAAGAGCCAAGGTTGCCGTGGAATCCTTCGACGACCGTATCGATCCGGTGGGCGCCTGTGTGGGTATGAAAGGAAGCCGTATCCACGGAATCGTACGCGAACTGAAGAATGAGAACATCGATGTAATCAACTGGACGACCAATATTCAGCTCCTTATCCAGCGTTCCCTTACGCCGGCGAAGATCAGCTATATGGAGATCGACCAGGAAAAACAGCATGCCGACGTGTACCTCAAACCCGATCAGGTATCCCTGGCAATCGGGCGTAAAGGTGTGAACATCAAGCTGGCATGTGAATTGACTGGATATAATATTGACGTATTCAGAGATAATGAGGGCGAAGAGGAAGAGTTTGACGTAGATTTGGAGGAATTTACAGATGAAATTGAGCCCTGGATCATTGAAGAGCTCAAGCGTGTGGGCTGTGATACGGCCAGAAGTGTACTCAATCTCACTCCTGCCGAACTCGAGCGTCGTACCGATCTGGAAAAAGAAACCATCGAGGATCTGCGTCGCATTCTCCAGGAAGAAATGGACAAGGAATAGGAGGCTGGAATTGCCTTTGGGAATAAGTTTTTGAGGCAATGCAGCTTTCGGGTGAAACTGTTACTCTAATAACCGGAAAACATAAAAGAAGACCGCATACCGGTGCGGCCAGTGGAAAAATAAACGCGAATGTCAGAAGTTACAACACCACGCCTTATGGCGGCTGCCAAAGAGTTCAACATCGGAAAAGATACGTTGGTGGACTTTTTGGAGAGTAAAGGATTCAGCAGGGATGACCTGAAACCTACGTCAAAGCTGACGGAAGAAATGTACCGTGCTTTGCAACAGGAGTTTCAGAGCGATAAGGTTGCGAAGCTGAAGAGCGACCAGATCGACCTGCCGAAGGGAGGTGCGGGTGATACCAGGAAGAAAAAGGAAGAAGAAGAAGCAGCACGTGTTGTTGCCGAGAAAAAAGCTCTGGCAGCCAAAAAGGAAAAAGAAGAGGCTGAAGCTCAGGCTCCCGAACCTGTACAGGTTCAGCAACCTGCTCCCGCAGCAGAACCCCCCGCCGAAGTGGTTTCCCGCGAAGAAAAACCCGCGGAAAAGGAAGCGCCTATCACAAAAATTGACGCTCCCGAAATTGAAGGACCGAAAATCCTCGATAAAATCGATCTCTCTGCTATAGACTCTTCGACCCGTCCGAAAAAATCGGCCCGGAAGGAAGAAGTGCCCGCCAAACCTGCGGCAAAAGCTGAAGAGCCCGCCCCCGCCAGAGAGCCCGTTCAGGAAGCTCCAAAAGTGGAGGTGGAAAAACCGAAGGAAGCAGAACCTGTTGTTCCTGTTGAGCCGACACCGGTTGCCCTACAACAGCCCACGGAAGAGGCGCCGGCACCTGCTCCTGTAGCAGAACAGCCTGCTGCAGATAATTCAGGCGACGATTCTTCGGAAGAAGCACCCGTTATTGAAAATATCCGTGCACAACGTCTGGAAGGACCGAAGATCCTCGGTAAAATTGAACTCCCGGTAGACAGCGATACACGTCCGAAGCCGGGTGTCAAGGACGAAAAACGGAAGCGCAAGCGTATTCCCATCGAGAAGAAGGGAGATATTGCGGCTCGTCAGCAACAGCCCGGACAGGGCCAACAACGTGGACCCGGTGGTAAACCCGGTCAGAACACACGTCCACCCGGCGCCAAACCGGCTACGATCACCAAGGCCGGCCAACCCGGAAATCCGCACGACCGCAGGGCCGGTAACCGTCCTGGACAGGGTCAGGGTGGCAAACGGGGAGTGGCAGCCCATCAGGATCGCGAAATCGATCAGAAAGAAATTCAGGAGAAAATCCGCCAGACTCAGGCTAAACTCTCCGGAGGCAGCCAGAACAAACGCGGCTCCAAGGCAAAATATCGTCGTGAAAAACGTGAACATCTCGCCGAACAGCGCGAGGGGCAAAACCTGGACGACAACAAGCTGCAGGTTACCGAGTTCATCAGCGTTAGCGAACTGGCTACCCTGATGGACGTGAGCTTCGCAGAAGTTATCGGAAAATGTATGGGGCTCGGCATCATGGTGTCCATCAACCAACGTCTGGACGCCGAAGTGATTGAACTCGTGGCCAGCGAATTTGGATACGAGGTGGAATTCATCGGAATGGATGAACACCTGGAAATGGAGGAGGAAGAAGAGGTAGACGACGAAGCGGATCTCAAGCCCCGCGCCCCGATTGTTACCATCATGGGTCACGTGGACCACGGTAAAACATCACTTCTCGACTATATCCGGAATTCAAACGTAATTGCCGGTGAGGCCGGTGGTATCACCCAGCACATCGGTGCCTACGAGGTAACACTGCCCAACGGTAAGCACATCACCTTCCTCGATACGCCCGGCCACGAAGCGTTTACCGCGATGCGTGCCCGCGGTGCCAAGGTTACGGATATTGCCGTAATCGTGATCGCTGCCGACGATGCGGTGATGCCGCAAACCAAGGAAGCCATCTCGCACGCTCAGGCGGCGGGTGTTCCGATGATCTTTGCGATCAACAAAATTGATAAGGACGGGGCCAATCCGCAGAAAATATACGAACAACTCGCCCAGATGAACATTCTCGTGGAAGAATGGGGCGGTAAATTCCAATCTCAGGAACTTTCGGCAAAACAAGGTCTGAATGTCGACCTGCTGTTGGAGAAAATCCTTCTGGAAGCCGAGCTGCTGGAATTGAAAGCCAACCCCGACAGAGAGGCTACCGGTACCATCATCGAGGCTTCTCTCGACAAGGGTAGAGGTTATGTGGCCACCGTACTGGTACTCAACGGTACCCTGGGAGTTGGCGACATCATGGTTTCGGGTCAGTACCACGGTAAGGTGAAAGCCATGTTCAACGAAAGGAACCAGCGCGTCGACAAGGCGCCTCCGGCCACTCCGGTACTGGTATTGGGCTTGAACGGTGCGCCCCAGGCCGGTGAGAAATTCAAAATTTACGAAGACGAAAGCGAGGCTAAAGACGTGGCTAACCGTCGCGCCCAGATCCTCCGCGAACAAGGTATTCGTACCAAAAAACACATCACCCTCGACGAGATCGGACGTCGTTTGGCTCTCGGAAACTTCAAGGAACTCAACCTTATCATCAAAGGTGACGTGGACGGTTCCGTGGAAGCGCTTACCGACTCCCTGCAGAAACTCTCTACCGAAGAAATTCAGGTTAGCGTGGTTCACAAAGGGGTGGGTCAGATCACCGAATCCGATGTACTGTTGGCTACAGCCTCCGATGCGATCGTTGTCGGATTTAACGTACGTCCTTCCTCCCAGGCAAGCAAGCTTGCTGAAAGCGAAGGGGTGGAAATCAAGCTGTACTCCATCATCTACACCGCTATCGAAGAAGTCAAGAGCGCGATGGAAGGTATGCTTGAACCGAAAATTCAGGAGAAAATCACCGCCAACGTTGAAGTACGTGAAGTGTACAAATTCGACAAGGCAACCGTTGCAGGTTGTTATGTTCTCGAAGGCAAAATCTTCCGTAACTCGAAAGTGCGCCTGATCCGCGATGGTATCGTGGTATACCCGACGGGCGAAGGTGCAGCGGCTGAGCTGGGATCCCTGAAGCGTTTCAAAGACGATGTGAAGGAAGTGGCAACCAATATGGAATGCGGTCTTACCATCAAAAACTACAATGATATCCGTCCGGGAGATATTGTGGAAGTCTTCGAAATGGAAGAAGTTAAACGCACCCTCTAACCGAAGGTGTTCGGAATATGAATCCGGGTAGTGGACTAGCGTTCTTTACCCGGATTTTTTGTAAAAAACAATTGTTAAAAGCGGTTGTCTGCTGCCATAACAAGCCTGTTGATAGTATCTTTATACCCGATGTGCCGCGCCATGCGGTAAAAAATAAACTGAAACGGATGAAACGTTGGTTCATATTTTGTGCAGTGCTTTGCAGCTGCGGAACAGTATTCGCTCAGAAAAAAGTAATGGCCGACAAAATCGTAGGTATTGTCGGTGATAAAATCATCCTCTATTCGGATATCCACGATGCCATTGCCGATAGAAAACGACACGGCGAAGAAATTCCGCCCAATGCAGAATGTCTTCTTTTCCAGCAGGCCCTGGCCACAAAAGCGATGACGCTACAGGCGGAAAAAGATTCCCTTCCCGTTACCGACGATGAGGTAGAAGCGACGCTGGACCTGAAAATCCGCGAGCTGATGCGCATCTACGGTGGTAAGGAAATGCTGGAAGACATCGCGAAAAGAACGGTTTATCAGATCAAGGAGGATTTCCGTCAACCCATCCGCGAAAACCTTCTTGCCGATGCGATGCGGAAAAAAATCGTACAGGACGTACGGATCACCCCGGCCGAAGTGAAACAGTTTTTCGAAAAAATTCCGCCGGATAGCCTTCCCTTCTTCGAATCCGAACTTGAGCTTGGGGAAATCGTGCTTTATCCCAAAGCTTCCCGGGATCTGGAACTGATGGCGATCGACGAGCTGAATAAATTCAAGGCCCAGGCCGAATCCGGTGCACGTAAGTTCGAGACCCTCGCCGACCTTTACTCCGACGATAAGGGAACGCAACAGCAAAGCCGCGGTTTGCTTTCCCTGAACCGTGCCGACCAGATTTGGGACCCCACCTTCAAGGCGGCCGTATTCCGGCTGAAGGAAGGACAAATTTCTCCCGTAATCCGCTCCAAATTCGGATACCATATCATTCAGCTGGTGAGCCGTGTAGGCGACGATGCGGTCGTTCGTCATATCCTCAGAATTCCCCAGGTAACCAAGGATGAGATAGACGAAGCCATTGCGAAGCTCGACTCCGTCCGCTCGAAACTGATTGCCGGAAATATCGATTTCGGAACTGCGGTTGCGCGTTACAGTGAAGATGAATTCGGCAAATACAATACGGGTGGATTGCGTGTGGTTACCATCGACCAGCTCGACAAGGACTTGGTGATGCGTCTTAACGAACTGAAAGTGGGGGAATACTCCCAGCCGATGACCTTTGTGGGCGAAGGTCAGAAAACAGGGGTAAGAATTGTGTATATCCGTTCCAAAACGGAACCGCACCGGATGAATATGAAAGACGACTATAACCGGATTGCCGAGCAGGCAAAGGCGGAAAAAGAATATGCCGCTATCGAAAAATGGTTCAACAAGCGCCTGCCCGAACTGTACATCATGGTCGACGAGTCGTTTCAGTCCTGCCCGGAAATCCAGCCCTGGATCAAAGATGCCGTCATCAGCAAAAGTTATTGATCCGGCTAGAAGGAAACACTTAACCGGCTGTGAATTTATTGCTTAACATATTATAAAAAAACGATGTTGCCTCCGTTTTTCGGCGTATTCGGCTGAACTTTGTATTAGAATTAAGATACAGATATCCGAATAAAGCCGATAGAAAAGAGATAGCATCCTTAGAAGAACCTGGCCCCTTGTTAAACAAGGGGCTACTTATTTTCCGAAATATGTCAACTGTTTCAGATATTAAGACTGGAACCTGTATATTGTAGAAGACACCTCAAAATCTGCCGATGAAAAAAATCAGTGCCTCCACAAAGACGAGATTGGGTTCAGGTGCGATTGAAAAAAAGGGAGAGGATTATAGGATATTATTGACCCAGTTGGAAACTGCCCAGCGTATTGCCCGACTGGCCTATCTTGAATTCAATTTTGCGGAAAACCGGTTTTCTGCATCCAATGAAGCATACCTGCTGGTTGGGCTTCGCAATACGGGGGAAGATCTGAGCCTCGAACGGATCCTTGAATTTATTCACCCCGACGACAGATCTGCAGCCTATCAGGATATCCGTCGCTCACTGCGCGAATACCTACCCCTGCAAAGCGAATACCGGATTATTGTTCCCGACGGTCCTACCAAGGTAGTGGCTGTTATGGGTAATATCATCTGCGACAATCAGGGCAAATATCAGAAGTTCAGTCTGGTGATTCAAGACGTCACCGATATGCGTTTCGCCCAGCTGGCACTGAAAGAAAGTGAGCTCCGCTTCCGCTATCTTTTCGATAACAGTGCCGACGGAATTTTGCTTACGGCCCCGGGAGGCGCTGTAAATGCCGCCAATTCTGCGATATGTGAACTGCTGGGGTACAGGCAGGACGAGATACTTAAAAAGAAGAGGAAGGATATTTTCGATTTTAGTGATGCGACGTTTCACGAAGCTATCCGGAATCGGGAAGAAAACGGAAAATACAAGGGGGAGCTAAAGCTCATCCATAAGGATGGACATAAGATCGATGCGGAGGTTACCAGTGTACATTTTACGGATGCTGCAGGCAATTCGTTTCACAGTACAATCATCCGCGACATCTCCGAAAAGAAAAAGCAGCAGCAGGATTTACTGCAAAGCCGGGGGGAATTGCAGAAGGCTCTTCTTGCGCTGCACGGACTTTTTGAACAACAGAAGAAGACGGAGAATGAGCTTCGGGAAACCGCAGACCGGTTGACCCAGGTAGCCGAAAGTATTTCGGATGGGATGTTCAGCATCGACGAGAATTCCGAGCTTACCTATGTCAACCGCTCCGGAGAAAAAATACTCGGGATAAGCAGGGAGGAGTTGATCGGTACCCAACGTGGCGAAGTATTCTTTTATACCATCAGTCCCGGTTTTTATGAGCGTTGCCGCACAGCCATCGACGAGAAAAAAGCGGTAAACTTTGAAGAGTACAGCCAGCATCTTTCGAAATGGTTTGAAGTGAGTGCCTATCCCATCGGAAAAGGAATGGCTGTATACCTCCGCGATATCACGGTGCGGAAGCGGGAACAGTTGCTGTTGACGCTGGAAAAGCTGGTGTTGGAGAGAAACACCGTTCAGAACAGCAGCCTCACCGATACCATAAACCTGTTTCTGAAGGGGCTTGAGGATGTGGTGAAGGGGGCTGTTTGTACCGTAATGGCGTTTGATGTTTCCGGAAGACTGGCCCGTCCGTTGGCAGCACCCTCATTACCTGAGAACTTTTATCTGGCGATCAATCCCGTATTGGTAAGACGGGATGGTTTGGAAAGGCACGCGATGCTGTCGAAAATACGAACCGTTACGGAGGATATTGTGGAAAGTCCGGACTGGCTCCGATACAGCGAAGCGGCCGTTGATGCCGGATTACGCTCCTGCTGGAGTTTTCCGATTATCAACGCCGAAGACAAAATTCTGGGGAGCCTGGTATTGTATTTTCAGACATGCCGGAAACCCGATGAGCAGGAAGTGAATATTCTTGAGCGGTCCGCCAATTTTCTTCGGTTGTTGATTGAAAACAAGACGGCAGAGGAAAAAATAAGGATCACCAACGAAAGATTTTTGTATGTTGTAAAAGCCTCCAATGAGGCCATTTACGACTGGGATATGACGACCGATTTTCTGTACTGGGGGGAAGGATTTTCGACCCTTTTCGGTCATTCGGTTAACGATGAAGTGCAGAATATCGGCTTCTGGGCCAGTTGTGTTCATCCCGAGGATATTGACCGGGTTTTAACAGGTTTGAACGAGTATATACGTGGGGCGGGAAGTGCACATTGGGAAGAAGAGTATCGTTTCCGGCGTGCCGATGATTCCTATGCTTATGTGATGGAAAGGGGCTACATCTTGTTTGATAACGAAGGAAAGCCTTACCGGATGGTTGGTTCAATGCAGGATCTGACGGTAAGAAAGCAACTGGAGAAGGAGCTGTTGAATCAGGAACTGAACAGGCAGAAATTGATTGCACAGGCTGCCATTGATGCACAGGAAAAGGAAAGAGGGCAGATTGGTAAGGAACTGCACGATAATATCAATCAGATGCTTACCACGACCAAGCTGTACCTCGAGCTGGCCAAAACCGATGAGGAGAATCGATTAAACCTCATAAACCGAAGTGCCCGGAATATTGTTGATACCATTAATGAGATCCGTAAACTTTCCCGTTCGCTGGTTCCGCCCAGCATCGGTGACCTTGGCCTTGTCGATTCCATCACCGACCTTATTGAAAGCGTGAGGGTAACCAGCATTATCAATATCGAATTTTACCCGATTAATGTAGAGGAAGCCCAAATTGAGGACAATGTTAAACTAATGCTCTTCAGAGTTGTTCAGGAGCAGATAAATAATGTATTGAAACACGCAAAGGCCAGAAATCTTTTTATTGAGCTTACCTTAGAGGAAGAATTCCTCGAACTCAGTATCGTCGACGATGGTGTCGGATTTGAGCCGGATAAGGTCAAAAGAGGGTTGGGACTTTCAAATATCTCCAGTCGTGCAAATCTCTTTAACGGAAAGGTTGAATTATTGACCAGTCCGGGGAAAGGATGTAAATTACACGTATGGGTTCCACTAGACAATAAAAACAATTGCTATGTTGACAGATAAAGAAAAGATTACGATCCTCATTGCCGATGATCACAAGCTGATTCGCGAAACATGGGCCTTTATTCTTAACAGTGACCCCCGTTTCAGCGTAATTGCGGAATGCAGCAATGGGGAAGAGGCGGTAGAAATAGCGAAAGCCCAACGGCCGAATATTGTGCTGATGGATATCAACATGACGCCCTTGTCGGGTATCGAAGCAACACAGCAGATCCGTAAGGTTTCACCGGCGTCGAGAATTATTGGTGTATCTATGCACTCCCAACCCGCGTACGCCAAAAAAATGCTCAGTATCGGTGCCAGGGGATACGTCACCAAGAATTCGTCGCGCGAAGAAATGATCAAAGCCATTCTGGAGGTTCAATCCGGAAACAAATACATTTGCGACGAGGTGAAGAATATTATCTCCGAGCAACTTCTCGAAGAAACCCAAACCCCAAGCATCAATCTGCTTTCTGAAAGAGAAATTCAGATAATCCGCCTGATCAAGCAGGGTTCCTCTTCCAAAGAAATTTCCTCTGAACTCAATATCTCGCTTAAGACGGTTGAAGTACACAGGCACAATATCCTCAAAAAGCTGAACCTTAAAAACACCGCTTCGCTGGTGAACTTTATAAATAATTCTGCAATTGACCTTGTATAACCGTAGAGATGGACGAATCCGGCAAATATGAAATCAGCGGATCTGAGATCCGGCAGTATAACGACGCAGAGCTGTGGAACAATTTTTTCAAACAGAGCTTTGATGTGTTCTGCATTATTGATATCGATGGAAATATAATCAAATCGAATCCCGCCTTTCAAAAGCTCCTGGAATATACCGAAGAAGAAGTTGGACAGCGAACCGTGGTGGATTTTGTTCATCCGGAAGACGTAGAACATTCCTTTGAGGCACTCGAAACGGTAAGGGCACTGGGTAATCTCAGCGACTTCGGAAACCGGCTGATCAGCAAATCGGGGAAAATCATCTGGCTGTCGTGGACGCTTTCCTATCACCCCGAGAAACAATTTGTGTATGCCACGGGAAGAAATCTCACCGAAATAAAAGAGTTTGAAAAACTGGCGCGAAATTCTGTAAAAAGACTGAACGATATCATTGAGGGAATTACCGATGGTTTCTTTACGCTCGATAACGAATGGAGAATCGTTTCCTGCAATAAATCTGCAGTAACTGCCGTTGGGATGACCCGCGAAGATGTGATCGGAAAAGTATTGTGGGACCTTTTCCCTGGTGCGGACCAACTTCTTTTTTATAAAGAGTATAAACGTTCGGTTACCGAACGGGTTCCGGTTCATTTTGAAGAACATTATAAAGACCTCAACACCTGGTTTGAAATTACGGCCTATCCCATCGAAGATGGACTGACGGTATTTTCCCGGAATATTACGGAGAAAAAGCAGCAGGAACTGCTCAACGAACTGGAACGCGAAGTGCTTGAATTCAATGCCGTTTCTTCCAACACCCTGGCCGACACCATTGATCATCTGATCGTCGGACTTGAGAAGATTTTTCCCGATATGAAGGGATCGGTAATGCTGTATGAAGAGGAAACGAAAACCATGAGAGTGCTTTCCGCTCCCTCCATTCCCGAAGCCTATTCAAGGGCGGTAGATGGGTTGCCCATTGGCCCCAGCGTGGGTTCCTGCGGATCGGCGATGTACTCAAGGAATATCACCATCGTTTCAGACATTGCAACGGATCAGTTGTGGGAAGACTACCGCGAAGTTGCGACAACGCACGGATTGCTGGCCTGTTGGTCGGTGCCGCTGATCGGTTCGGTGAACCAGGTACTGGGAAGTTTCGGCATGTACTATCATCAGAAAAGAAAGCCGGAACAGAGCGAGTTGAATTTTATCGGACGGGTGGCCAATCTGGTAAGGATTATTGTCGAAAACAAGAAGGCTGAAGAGATCATCCATTTCTCCAATACACGTTATGATTTGATAACGAGCGCAACCAACGATATGATCTGGGACTGGGATATTGCGAAGGATGAAGTGTACCGAAGTCCCCATGGTTTGATTAAGGTTTTCGGAATGGCCGACAATTCACCGATCCGTCATCCGAACGAGTGGTTGAAGCGAATTCACCCGGAGGATATAAGAAAACTTCAGGAGCTGATTGATAAAATTCTCCAGCCGCATGGTCCCCGGACCTTTGATTTCGAATACCGATTTCTGACCGACGACGGCACCTACAATTTCGTGTACGATCGGGGAAATGTGATCCGCGACGATAACGGGGTGCCCACACGTCTTATCGGAGCCGCCCAGAACATAAATGAACGTAAGCGATTTGAACAGCAGCTGCTGGAGCAGGAGGTGAACAAGCAGCGACTGATTGCCAAAGCTACCATTGAGGGGCAGGAGAGGGAAAGAATTGAAATCGGAAAGGAGCTGCACGATAATATCAACCAGGTGCTGACGACTTCCAAGCTTCTCCTTGATCTTTCGCTGGCCGATCCCTCACAGTCGCAGGCTATGATACAGAAAAGCAAGGAGAATATTCTCCATGCCATCAACGAAATCCGCCGGATCTCCAAAAACCTCGTGCCGCCCAGCATCGGTGACCTCGGCCTGAAAACGGCCGTAGTGGAACTCATCGAGACCTTATCGCTGACCACCGGTATCAAAATGAGTTTCAAAACCAGCGGGAAGGTTGAACAGATTCCGGAAAGCCAGAAACTCAGCGTATTCCGGATCATTCAGGAGCAGCTCAATAACGTAATCCGCCATGCCGATGCCAGTTCCGTATCCATCGTACTCAAACTGCGCGATAAAAAGATTTCGCTCCAGATAACCGATAACGGAAAAGGATTCGATATTACCGATACCCGAAGAGGGGTTGGGCTGACCAACATTCTCAACCGCTCCGAAATCTTTGGTGGAAAATTGAATCTGGATACTTCTCCGGGCAAAGGTTGCGCCCTTTCCGTGAGCATGCCCCTTCAAGATGAGAGTGCCCCTGGAGGCTGATCTAAGTGTTATTACTTATTCTCCAATCAGATTTATTCGTATCGAAACGAAAATCCGGTCCGCAGGTTCCTAAATGATGGTAAATCGTCAGACTTTTAGGACGGTTCGGTTATTCGACGCCGTTATGTATTCGGAAACTGATCGTAAAAACGTGAACAAAATCAGCATTCAAATAGCGGATGATCATAAACTGATTCGGGAAACCTGGTCTTATATACTGGAGCTTGACGAACGCCTGGAAGTGGTGGCGCAAAGTTCGGATGGAGGAGAAGCCATTCGTCATGCCGTGGAAGTAAAACCTGATGTCATTCTTATGGACATCAACATGGTGCCCGTTTCGGGGCTTGATGCCACCCGGGAAATCCTGCAGCTTCTTCCGGGGGTTAAAATTATCGGCGTATCCATGCACTCCCAGCCCGCCTATGCCAAGCAGATGATGAAAATCGGGGCAATGGGTTATGTCACCAAAAATTCTTCCCGGGAAGAAATGATTGAAGCCATACTTTCGGTTTACGACGGGAAGAAATATATCTGCGAAGAAATCAAGAATATTATATCCCAACAGGTGCTTAACGAAGAATCCAGTCCCGGGGTTTCTGTCCTTTCCGAACGGGAGATACAGATTATCCGGCTGATCAAGGAAGGAATGTCGTCGAAGGAGATTTCCACTATTCTCGAAATTTCTGTGAAAACTGTTGAAGCCCATCGCCATAATATTCTCAAAAAGCTAAACCTGAAGAACACGGCTGCGCTGATCAACTTCATAAACAACTCCAGTCTTACTTCACTTTGAAAATAAGTGTTTTTACTTATTTTGAAACCGGGTATACTTCTTAAAGGGCTTTTATTTCATGAAAACTTTGAGCAGTGTATCAGTTTTTTACGTAAATTCACTGTACAAACATTGAAATTCAATCCGTAACCTATAGAATCAGAAATCCTAATCCTGTCCGAAAGACATTCGAGAAATTCAATCCCTTTTGAGAAATTACCCCTCCTGCCTATGAAGACGGAGGGTTTTTTCTTTTTACTCCCTTCCCACTCTTAACAAATCCGCTGCATACATTCTCCAATTTTCCCCGTACCTTTGCGGCGAATTTCCCATCATGAGTGACGCAATAAAGCACGAGTGCGGCTTAGCCTTCATTCGTTTACGCAAACCATTCTCGTATTATCAGGAAAAATACGGTACAGTACTTTATGGCCTGAACAAGTTGTACCTGCTTATGGAAAAGCAGCACAACCGAGGTCAGGACGGAGCGGGAATCGCTTCGGTAAAACTGAACACCGCTCCTGGAACACCATTTCTCAACCGACTTCGCAGCAATGCCAATCAGCCCATCGCCGACATCTTTGCCCGTATTGGCGCTGAGATCAAGGAACTGGAAAAATATCAGCCCGATATCCGTCAGTATCCGGAACTAATGAAGGGCCATATCGACTATCTGGGAGAGCTGATGCTGGGTCACCTGAGATACGGTACCCAGGGAAAAAACAATATCGAGTTTTGTCATCCCTTTATCAAAAGACATACCGTCCCGGCCAGAAACTTAGCGCTTGCCGGTAACTTCAACCTGGTAAATACCGAAGAGCTGTTTTCGCTCATCAATATTGATCCGGGAGAATTCCAGCGTCAGAGCGATCTGGCTGCCATGATGGAGGTCATCCATCATTTTCTGGTGAAGGCCGATGAGGCCAATCCGGAAAACCCTGATTTTCTCGGAGCCCTGAAAAAAGCCGTTCCTCTTTTTGACGGTGGGTTCAATGTGGGCGGACTTATCGGAAACGGTGAATCCTTTGTTTTCCGTGACGCCAACGGTATTCGTCCGTCTTATTACTATATCAGCGACGACCTCGTGGTGGCTGCATCCGAAAGAGCGGCCATCCGTACCGCCTTCAACGTCGGCGAAAATGAGGTCCAGGAATTGATGCCCGGCCAGGTAATGCTGGTAAGGGCCAATGGGGATGTGGTTTTTGAACAGGTGGTGGAAGCCCGTGAACGCCGTGCCTGCAGCTTCGAAAGAATTTATTTCTCCCGTGGTAACGACGAAAAGATCTACCGGGAAAGAAGCCAGCTCGGAAAAAATCTGAGCAAGCCTGTACTGGCAGCGATCGACAATGATCTCCGCAATACCATCTTCTCCTTCATCCCCAATACGGCAGAAGTTGCCTTCTACGGCCTGCTGAAAGGTATGGAGGAATACCTCAACAGCGTTAAGATCCAACGCATTAAGTCGTGGGGTAAGGATTTCACCGATGAGCAGCTGGCGGAGATGATCAACCGCCGTATCCGTATCGAGAAGCTGGCCATCAAGGATGTAAAAATGAGAACCTTCATTACCGACGACAGCAGCCGGAATGAAATGGTTCAGCACGTATACGATATCACCTACGGAACCGTCCGAAAAAATGAAGACACCCTCGTGGTGATCGACGATTCCATAGTTAGGGGAACCACCCTGAAAGAAAGCATTATCCGTATGCTTTCCCGTCTTCAGCCCAAAAAAATCATCGTGGTATCTTCTTCGCCGCAGATCCGATATCCGGACTGTTACGGCATCGATATGAGTAAGCTGGGCGATTTTGTGGCCTTCCAGGCTGCCATTCACCTGCTGCGTGAAACCGGTCGTGAACATGTACTGACCAGTGCCTACGAAAAATGTAAGGAGCTACAGCGTAACAATCAGCTGCACGCCGAAAACGTTGTTCAGCAGATTTACAAGCCCTTTACCGCTGAGGAGATCTCCGCGAAAGTGGCTCAGCTGATCACGCCTCCGGATCTCAAAATTCCGGTAGAAGTGATTTTCCAGACCATTGAAAGTTTGCACGAAGCCTGTCCTACAAATTCCGGAGATTGGTATTTTACCGGCAATTACCCCACTCCCGGCGGTAACCGCGTGGTTAACAAGGCTTTCCTTAACTATATGGAAGGGAAAAACGTCAGAGGTTATTAAACCGAAAAGAAATATTTGATGGCGATCAACGAAGTACCGGCTTTGTGGCAGGTATTTTGCGGATAAAACAGGAAGAAATTTGCCCTATCTTTTTTTTCCTATGTGAGACCGCCATCTTACAAATTTTGGGAGAAGTGTAAAGCTTCTCCCTTTTTCTTGTAGCTTAGAGACTTACCTTATTTTCAATGAAAACGATCATTTTCGTTCGTCACGCCAAAAGCAGCTGGAATCATGCCGGAGTCAAGGATTTTGATCGCCCGCTGAACGACAGGGGCGAGAGGGATGCGCCGATTATGGCCACCCGTTTCAAAAAACTGAACATGAGGCTCGATTTGCTGGTCAGCAGCCCGGCCGTAAGGGCGGCATCTACAGCCCGGATTTTTGCCGGGATTCTCGGCATCAATCCCACCACCATACTGTTCGATGAACAGCTCTATTTGCCCGAGCCAGAGGCCTTTCCGGAGGTTTTGGGGCGGCTTCCGGATCCGGTGCAGACCGTTATGGTTTTTTCCCATAATCCGGGCATTACCAGCTTTGTAAATCGGTTGAGCTCTACCCGGGTGGACGATATGCCTACCTGCAGTATGTTTGCCGTTACTTCGGATATTGATTCCTGGGCCGATTTTTCGACGGACACTAACCGTTTTTTGTTTTTTGACTATCCGAAGAACCCGAAGTTTGCTGAAAGGTAGAAAGGTAAACGCCAGCAAAAATCAGTACAGCCGAGAGGACTTTTGCTCCGGTTAACGTTTCTCCGGTAAAAATCATGGAGATGGCCGCGGCAAACAGCGGCTGCGAATAGATATAGGCCCCGGTTACGGATGCACCCAGGCGATGTACTCCGTAAATATTGAAGAGGTAGGCCAGGAATGTTGCGCCTACAACCACAAACGCCAGCGCAGCCCAGGCCTGTGGCGTAAATGCCTGCCAGTTGGTTTGCGTAAAATCATTCCAGCCCACCGGAACAATGATAAACGCCCCGAAAGTGCAGACCCAGCGAATTACTTCAACCGGACTGTATCTTTCCATCAATGGTTTAACCAGAACGAGATAGAAGGCGTAGGACGCGGCGTTTAGTATAATCAGCAGATCCCCGAGCAGCATGTTTTTGCTTTCCGAACTACCCGTTCGTTGTAACACAAGAACGGCGGCTCCCGTTATCCCGAGTAAGAGACCGGTAAGTTTTGTGGGGGTGAGTTTTTCCTTCAGCAGCCAGGCTGCAATGAAGGTGATCATAATCGGTGTGCCGAGCATCAGCAGGGCCCCGTGAATGGGCGTGGTCAGCGAAATTCCCTTGATATAGAAAATCTGATTTATGGCAACGCCGGTAACGGCACAAATCAGGAATCGGAGCAGGTCGCTCCGTTGTATTCCTGGTTTGGATGGGTTAAAAAGGAGGAGACTCCAGAACAAGGCAACGCTAATTACTATGCGCACCACATTCAGCGACAGGGGAGCGATCAGTGAAGGCGTAATCAGTTTTACAACCGAAAATGTAGCACCGAAGATAATGTTGGCTGAAATCACAGCCAGGTGTGCCGGTAATGTCCCTTCTCTCAGTTTCATAGTCCGCAAAGATAGGTGCTAAGTTTTTAGCGTATTAACCCATCTTTTCAGAACGCGTACAAATACGCCGGGGTCGCTGGCTGGAAGGAGGCCGCGGGGTTGCAGGAGGTCTTCCGCCTTAAAATCTTCCTGGGAGGAGGTGGTGCAGTACCCGTGGGCGGCGAGATGTGTGGCGAGGTATTCCTGCTCGGGTTGTCCGGGTGTCGGAATAAAATGTGCGGGTTTGCCCATGGCTGCGAGATCCATTACGGTGGTGTATCCGCTTCTGGAAACGATCAGTTCCGATTCCGAGATGGCTTTTTCCAGCTCGGCGCTTGTAAGGAAGTCGACGACTTCCAGATTTCCTTCCCGACGTACCGTGTGGTTGTTCCCGGAAGGTAATCCACGTACCAGAAGGATTTTTTTATCCGAGTGGGCAAAGGATTCGCGCAGCCTATTTTCCAACAGCGTTCGTTGCGGTTCGGGGCCGGAGAGCAGGAGGAGGAGATCGCGCCGGGTACTGCAGTTTTGCGGTTTCATTCTTGAGAGCGGACCCAGGTAATGCAGAGGGATCGGCGGTTGGGAGGCCGGGTGTGAGAGGCTGCCCGCAAGTCCCGGTTCCCTATCGGTATCGGGTACCCAACATTCATCGAAGTTCCTGAGAAAGCGGTAGTTGAAGATTCTGGCCAGCAGGTGTCCGGCCTTTCCGAAGGGAGATCGGACCGCCAGTTGGTGGGTGATGATGACGGAGGGCACCCTGGGGTCATAGCAGCCGAATCTATTATCGGAAATTATGCCGTCTATCTTTCTGGAAGCCAATATTTCGCGGATCTGCCGCCTTTCCCTCTTGATCATAGTCAAGATTTTTTGCGTCTG
>Ga0207415_1000108_pt1 | contig 86735 bp, 92 predicted proteins | sample Passage237A_FD_187369 | JGI IMG/M metagenome (GOLD analysis project Ga0207415, IMG submission 187369) | Cellulose adapted compost microbial communities from Newby Island Compost Facility, Milpitas, CA, USA - Passage2 37A (SPAdes) (version 3) ... | reverse complement strand
AGGCACGAGGCACTTGCCAGGCCCTTGACAGCAATGAAGTGTTCGCTACCTTTGTGAAGGCAAATAATACGCAAAATCTTCTAAACTGATTTTGCGAACCTGTCCAATAATTAGGGGGGTGAGACACTATTATGCTTATATTTACAAAAAGACCTGGTTCGCCAGCACAAAGAAAAGTTAATTTAAACTATCCGTATTATTATACCCTTTAACAAGCCCTTCATAATAGGTAATGAACTGCATTATATTCGCCAGGCGGTTGATTCAGGCAAGATATCCGGCGACGGGCGGTTTACCAGACTATGCCAGCAGTTTATGGAGGAATCCTTTGGATTTCACAAAGTCCTTTTAACCACATCCTGCACAGATGCCCTGGAAATGTGCGCATTGCTACTGGATATACAGCCAGGTGATGAAGTAATTATGCCTTCCTTCAACTTCGTATCAGCAGCAAATGCCTTTGCTCTTCGCGGAGCCCGTATTATATTCGGAGACATTGACCCGGACACCTTTAATATTAACCCGGAAGAAATAAGACGCCTGATATCTCCCCAAACGAAAGCAGTAGTAATCGTACACTATGCAGGTATTGCATGCCCGATGGAAGAAATTATTTCCACTGTCCGGCCCCGTAATATCCCTCTTATTGAAGATGCAGCTCTTTCCTTTGATTCCTGGTACACTTATTCAGAAAATCAAAAACATATACTTGGTTCATTGGGAGATCTGGCCACTTTTTCATTTCACGAAACCAAAAGTATTATTTGCGGTGAAGGCGGAGCGCTGATTATAAACCGGGATAAATATGTCGAAAGCGCCGAAATCATACGTGAAAAAGGCACAGACCGGAGCAAATTATTCCGGGGTGAAGTAGATAAATATAGCTGGCAGTCTCTTGGTTCCTCGTTTCTTCCAAGTGACATCAATGCTGCATTTTTGTATGCCCAGCTTGAGAATTATCAAACAATTACTTCCCAAAGAAGAGCTCTTTATACTCAATATTCTACTCTTCTTTCCGATTTACATGAAAAAAGAAAAATAAAGCTGCCGGTTATTCCTCCATATGCTTCCATCAATGGCCAGCAGTTTTCGTTTCTTTGTGCCAATGAAAAGCAAAGAAACCGTTTGATCTCCTCTCTGGGACAATATTCAATAAAGGCTGTCTTTCATTATCTTCCGCTTCATCAAAGCCCCTGGTATATTAAAAACAATCCTCAGATCCGGCTGCCGGTAACCGAATCCGTAGCTGCACGCCTGATCCGATTACCTCTTTTTTATGAGCTTACTTCAGATGAAGTTACGTTTATATCTGACATAATCCGGCAATTTTATGAACAGGAAGCTGAATTAATATAAAAAAGATTATTTTTGAGGAAGCTATTTTTGGAACAACTAATGAAATATGCCCCATTTAAAATGAAGCTACAAATGTTAAACGGAAAAAGAATTATTTATGGCAGCTTAATAAGTCTGGCTCTTACTTCTTGTGTTACTCAGAAAAAATTTGATGACCTCAATGCCCGTAAAACGATGCTGGAGGCTGACAAAGCAATTTGCGATGAGAACCTGCAAAATGCTCTGGCTGCCAATGAGCAGCTTGAAAAGGATCTTAGTAACTTTAAGGCAAATATCGAAAACCTCCAGCGCAATATCGCCAAACTTGAGCTCGATACTACTCAAACCGGAATTATACTCAGAAAAACGCTCAATAATTATGACGCACTGAATACTTCCTATGAACGGTTGTTACAGAATCATGAACGATTGAGGCAAAATAGTGCTTCAGAAACTTCAAAACTATCCTCTGATTTGTCACGAAGAGAGAAAGAGCTTCTTGACTCCCAACAACGAATCAATAATCTGAACGCAGATTTGCAGGCAAGGGAAGCAAGAGTTCAGGAACTTGAAAAAGTACTCGCAGATAAAGAAAAAGCAGTTAATGATTTAAAAAACAAAGTTTCAGGAGCTTTACTTGGTTTCAAGGACAATGACCTGAAAGTTGAAGTAAAGAATGGAAAAGTTTTCGTATCTCTTTCCGAACAATTGCTATTTAAATCCGGCAGCATCAATGTTGATGCAAAAGGTGTGGACGCTCTAAAAAAACTAGCTGGCGTACTGAAAGATCAAGACGACCTGAGTGTAATGGTTGAAGGTCATACAGACGATGTACCGATCTCCAAGGGAACAAACGGCATAAAAGACAACTGGGATCTGAGCGTTCTTCGGGCAACTTCCATTGTGCGAATTCTTACTGAATCCGGTGTACAACCCGTTAAGCTTGTTGCAAGCGGCAGAGGCGAGTATATGCCTGTTGATGAGGCAAAGACAAAAGAAGGCCGCCAGAAAAACCGTCGTACTGAAATCATCCTGACACCAAAACTTGATGAATTATTTAAAATTCTGGATGCTCAATAAGAAATAATAAAAGAGGCTGTTTTGCAACAGCCTCTTTTATTTATACTTCTTCGGACAGAATTATTACTTTTCCTCTCCAAGCCAGAAATATCTTTTTATCTTCTTTCTTTTTCTCAATCCAAAATGCTCAATGGAGTATTTTTCAATATGGGCCATTGCTTCCTCCACTGAATCGGTAAATAAGAACAGATTTCTATCCTCCGGATTGATCGTTTTTTCCTGAATCATCAGCTCAATGTGAGCATCCAAATGCTTATGATAATCCTTTCCCATCAGCACCAAAGGAAATTTTCTGACTTTTACTGTTTGCACGAGTGTTAGGGCTTCGAAATACTCATCCAACGTACCAAAACCACCGGGCATCACCACAAAACCATAAGAGTATTTAGTCAAAAGCACCTTACGAACAAAGAAATAGCGAATATTTACCCAGGCATCAAGATAAGGATTCGCACTTTGCTCAAATGGCAATACAATATTACAGCCCACAGACCTTCCACCGGCTTCCTTTGCCCCCCTGTTCGCAGCTTCCATAATACCCGGGCCACCGCCAGTCATCACAGTAAAACCAAGTTTGGACAGCCCTCTCCCGACTTCCATTGCTAACTGGTAATATGGATGATCCTCTTTAAAACGGGCTGAACCAAAAACTGTAATACAGGGGCCGACAAAGTGCAACGCTCTAAATCCCCTTATAAATTCAATCAGTATCTTGACTACAAAAAAGAATTCCCTTTTTCTGGACTTCGGTCCCTCCAAAAAATACTCCTCTTCCCGAGCTTCTTTTCTCAACCCTTCCGGATCTGTCTTTGCCTGTTCTGGTATAGTCTTCATCACAATCGTTGTTTAAAGTTAATAGTAAAAATTAGTGATACGTGATCATTTTTTCATAACGTAATAAATGTACTAAAGGATTTAAAAACTTTATACCCCATTTTCGAATTAACTAAGCAATAGCCACCTATCAACTAATATTCATGAAATTATTATACATTTTCCCTCATCCGGACGATGAATCCTTTGGACCTTCCGCAGTAATTCACAAACAGATAAAGGAGGGTAATGAAGTTCATTTATTGACCCTGACAAGGGGTGAAGCAACCAAAGTACGATACAAACTTGGGTATGATGAAAGTCAAATGGCTGCAGTAAGATACCAGGAGCTTAGTAATGTCGGAAAGTTTCTTAAACTAAAAAGCCTTACAATACTTGACTTTGAAGATGGCCAGCTTGCTCACTACGACCCGATAGTATTGGAAAAAGTGATTTCTGATTATGTACAAGCAATAAATCCGGATGTTCTGATTACCTATCCGGTACACGGAATTAGCGGACATCACGATCACCTGACAACTCATTTTGTAGTAAAACACCTATATATTAAACTAAAGCAGGATGAACAAACAAATCTAAAGCGGCTCGCGTTTCTGACTCTCCCCAGAGAGGAAGAAGATGACGAAAGTAAAGGCGGAAATTACAAGGTGAACCGATCACTCAACAAATATATCGACGTTGAAATCGAACTGGACGCTGATGACCGAAAAGCACTCCATCAATCACTGGATTTTTATACTACTTTTCAGGATGTTATTAATGAATCAGGAGTGCGTGAAAAAATAAAGGATAAAGTTTACTTTGAATTATTTGGCGAAGATTTTAAACCTCCGCTTAAATCATTAACTGAATTACTCTGATCTGCATCTTTTTGCAGACTACGGCCAATCAGATAAATAATACCGGCTATAGACAAAATAACAAGGGAAACAGCGAAAGCATGAACCAATGCATTTTCTCTGGATGAAGCCATGGCCTCCTGAATATCATGCGCCATGCTTCCTACCCAGATAAACAAAAGAGTCCGGGGGAGCATCCCCAGAAATCCGGCAATCATGTATGTCTTCAGACGGACTTTCATTGCTGATAAGACAAAATTCATCATAGCAAATGGTAAAACAGGCGATAATCTCGATAAAATAATGAATGAAAATTCTCTCTGTTTCAAACGTTGTAAAAAAATCGCAACCTTCTTTCTTCCGGATACATAATGGATCAATGCCCCCTGATCAATAAAACCTGCTATAAAAAAACCCAATATACTCGCCAGCAGGTAAGCAGGGACAACCCCCAAAACAGCATTCCATTGCAGAAAATACCCACTGAGCAACGCGATAAATGTAGTCGGAGTGAGTGCAAAAGCCATTGTTACAACTGATCCGGCAAAAAAAACAATCCAGTAAAATGGCTCTATATTTACCAGAAGCGCCGCCTGGTGAATCAGATAGAAAATAATCCCGCTGCTGAAAATCACAGGATTTACAAACAGGAAAAGAAAATACAAAAGGGAGAGATATACCCGCTTTTTCTCTTTATTTATTACCATTCTATCAAAGAACGAAGTTTTTTTTCAATAAGAAAACAGAAAGATTCTTTTACCAAAGACTTGTGATTGCTTAATACAGCATATCAGAATTATATATAATAACGTTGAATAGTATTGTTCGATTTATAAACAAACTTATCCTATTTTTATTGCAGCGTAAATAAAACAAATTAATGTATGAAATTCGGAACTAAAGCAATACACGCCGGAGTGGTACCAGATCCTTCGACCGGATCAATAATGACTCCCATCTATCAAACATCCACTTATGTCCAACGATCGCCGGGAGATCATAAAGGATACGAATACTCCCGAACACATAATCCAACCCGAACAAGTCTTCAGAACAGTATTGCAGCTCTCGAAAACGGCAAATTCGGACTATGCTTTTCTTCAGGCATGGCTGCTATTGATGCTATAATCAAGCTTCTAAAACCAGGCGATGAAGTTATTTCAACCAATGACTTGTACGGTGGCTCTTACAGATTATTTACTAAAATATTTGAGCCGCTTGGGATAAAATTCCATTTTGTCCCTATGGATAAGCCAGAAAACATAATTGAGAAAATAAACAGTAATACCAGGCTTATATGGATTGAAACTCCTACGAATCCTCTTTTGAGCATTATTGATATTCAGGAAATATGCCGCCAGGTAAAAAAAAGAAACTCTGCCATACTTGTAGCTGTTGACAATACATTTGCCACACCTTATCTCCAGCAACCACTCGGGCTGGGGGCAGATATAACTATGCATTCTGTGACCAAGTATCTTGCAGGGCACTCTGATGTAGTTATGGGAGCAATTGTAGTGAATGATGCAGATCTTGCCGGTAATCTGGCTTTTATCCAAAACAGCTGCGGAGCGGTACCGGGTCCGCAGGATTGTTTTCTTGTTTTAAGAGGGATAAAAACCCTGCATCTCCGTATGGAAAGGCATTGTTCTAATGCAATGGATATCGCTGGTTTCCTGGAAACACATCCACGGATAGAAAAAGTGTATTATCCGGGATTACCCACACATAAATCACATGATATTGCAAGAAAGCAAATGAGCTCCTTTGGCGGAATGCTTTCATTCCAGATCAAAGGAGACAACGTGGAGGATGTGAAGAGGTTTCTGGAAAAGGTGAAACTCTTTTCTCTGGCTGAATCGCTGGGTGGTGTGGAATCCCTTTGCGGGCATCCCGCGTCAATGACCCATGCCAGTATACCAAAGGAAGAACGTGAAAAAGCAGGTCTTAAAGATTCTCTGATACGTCTTAGTATAGGAGTCGAAGATGCAGAAGATCTCATCGAAGATCTGAATCAGGCTCTTCAATAAAAAATAATAATCCCCGGATAGAGTAGTCCAAATATCCGGGGATTAAATTATCTATTCTACTAATACTCTTTATTATAAAAACCGGAACGACGATTATATATCCCGGAAGAAGGCTTATTGATAATAATTATCTCTGTTCTGCAATTTAACATTCTTCCTTCTTCTGTGTCATTATCCGCTATATAATATTCCTTACCATAACCGACAGGAAACAGTCTGTCCCGGTCCACCCCGTTATCAGTCAGGTACTTTATCACTTCTTCCGCCCTTTTATCAGACAATCTGTAGTTAACCTCCTCCGAGCCAACAGAATCGGTATGACCTGCAATTTCAAAGTACAAATCAGGATTATCCTGCATAAACTTTAATACTTTTTCCAAAGCATCAAGCTGTCCTTTGCGGAGTCCCGCTTCATAAAAATTGTTCTGAACGCTAGCTATGATACCCATATTCAGGCGTTTCAGGCGAAAATCTTTTTCATGCTCGAAAAAAGAACCTGTTTCATCCATTTCAAAATTCTCAAAAAATGGTACATATCCCGGCTGCTCAACAACAATTCTATATTTTCTTCCCGGATGCAACAGTGCAAGATAACGCCCCGACATAGAATTACTTTCGAATTGCTGAACCACCTCCCCTGTTTCTCTGTCCAGAACAATGATTTTTGCTCCCAAAGGCACTTCGTTCATTTCAGAATATACCTGACCTTTCAGCACCATCATAGAAACTTTAGGTGTTTCACGAGTCAGCATATATAAGTCTTTTTCTCCAAACCCGTTTTCTCTGAAAGAAGAAAAATATGCCCTTGTACCGTCCGGAGACCAGACAAAGAAAATATCATCATCAGCCGTATTGATTGGATAACCGATATTAACAGGAGGGGAAAAATAATTTTTTCTGATATCTAACTGAGATGAAAAAATGTCATATCCCCCCATACTGTTGTGACCTTGTGAGCTAAAGTAAAGAGTTTTTCCGTCTGCATGAAGAAACGGGGCATCCTCATTGTCCGGAGTATTAATGGTAGAACCGGCATTTACGGGTAACGACCATCGCCCATTCTCCCATACAGAATAATACAAATCCAGCCCGCCATATCCACCAGGTCGGTCACTTGAGAAAAATATTATTTTACCATCCGGTGATACTGCAAGACTCGTCTCACTATATTTTGTATTAATACCGTCTTCCAGTCTTACCGGAACAGACCAGTTATTTCCCTTTAATGTACTAACATAAAAATCCCCGTTATTTTCATGACGATATAAAAACAGCTTATCACCACCCGGCGAGAGACTGACACAGGCGTCATGTCCCGCTGTATTATGCTGAAACAATGTTGGTTCATTCCAGCTGCCATCATTATTTTTTTCCGTAACATATATGTCTTCATAAAAATGTTGTGTGGCAGTCTCAATCTCTCCACCTGTTGTATTGGGCCGCCTGGAAGTAAAGAATAATATGCGCTCATCTCCGGACACAATCGGTACAAATTCCGGATAAGGACTGTTGACCTCCGGGCCAAGATTTTCAATTTTTACCGGTACCGGCGCTTTGACCAGCTCCATTCCATAAAGACATGCCTGAATTTCCTTATTGACAGAGGCAATCTTAGCCACATCCTTTATCGGATTCAGTTCTTTTTTATACAATTCAAAATACGATATAGCCTGCTCAAAATCATGATTCAGGTGAAATGCCCTGCCCAGAAAATAGTTCAGCCTGTCCTTGTTGTAGTCTTTATCTCTTGCTCTCAGTAAAAAAGGGATAGCATCTCTTTTATTGTCAGAGGCCAGGCAACATATTCCATATCTTGTCAGATACTCAGGATTTTCCGGCTGCGCATCCAGTAGCTTCTTATATAAAGGCAGCGCATCTCTGTAGTCTTCGTATTTAAATAATTCTTTCGCTTCTTTCTCGATTGATTTAAGACTTTGTGCCTGAACAGAGGTTACCAGCAATATCAAACCAAGGAGAATTGTTAAACAGCCTTTGGTATTCATTATTATTCAGTAATTTTGCAGTATATAAAGATACAAATTAAAGAGTAAATTCTTACATTTCCTCTTTAATTAAAAATTGCTGGATTCATGAAAATTACGGAAGCTCAATACTTGCTAAGTTGTCCCTCAGTGGACCAATGTCCCAAGCCGGACAAACCTGAATATGCATTTATTGGCCGTTCCAACGTTGGCAAATCCTCACTCATAAATATGCTGACCAATCACAGCAAACTGGCAAAGACCTCATCAAAGCCCGGAAAAACCATATTAATCAACCATTTTCTCATCAACAAGTCCTGGTATCTGGTTGATCTTCCCGGATATGGCTACGCAAAAACCAGTATCACCCAACGAGAAAAATGGGATGTCATGATCAGACAATATCTTTTAAACAGGGAAAACCTTTATTGTGTTTTTGTTTTAATCGATTCGAACATTCCTCCTCAAAACAAAGATCTGGATTTTTTGCAATGGCTGGGGGAAAATGGAGTCCCATTTGCCATGGTTTTTACGAAAAGCGACCGGATTTCTCTCAATCAGCTACAATCCAACATTGCCACATACAAAAAGACAATGCTGAAAAACTGGGAAAGTATGCCGGCATACTTTGTCAGCTCGTCTGTTGATAACCGCGGAAGAGAGGAACTGCTCGATTACATCGCTGACATTAATCAGCAAATCCAGGGAATGTAAAATATTTTCTTGATATACTTCAAAGAAGAATGTATTTTTGATCAGTATTCTCACAAAAGCAACAAAAATTATGAAAAAGTTATTAGTTATTTTCGGCATGATCATATTTTTCGCAGCAACTGCCTTTGGTCAGGGAGTTCCATCAAAGTCGGTGCCTGCGGCAGAGAATTACCCCGGTGGTCAGGAAGCAATGTATGAATTTATTAACAGCAAACTTATATATCCTCCCACAGCCAAACGAAACAGGATGCAGGGAGAATGCATCATAACCCTGACTATCAATGAAGATGGCTCTGTCTCTAATGCCCGCGTTACGAAAAATATTGGTGGTGGTACCGGAGAAGAAGCCCTCAGAGTTGTTAAACTATTGAAATTTGATGCTATTGGTTATAAATTGCAGACAAGCGTACCAGTAATTTTCAAACTATAAATTTTATATATGGAATTAAAAGACATTGCCTCTATCAGTGGAAAAGGAGGACTTTTTAAGGTTTTAAAACCGACTCGTACCGGAGTTATTCTTGAGGCAATTGATGAAACCAGGTCTAAATTCATTGCAGGAGCCAGCCAACGGGTATCCCTGTTAAAGGAAATCTCTATTTACACAACTTCAAAGGAAGGTTCTTTTCCACTTGAAGATCTGCTGGACAAACTTTATAAAGAGTATGGTGATACACTGCCTGTAACCGGAAAATCCGATAATAGAGATTTGTACGCATTTCTTGGTAAGTCAATTCCCGATTACGATCAGTCAAAGGTATATCCTTCAGATATAAAGAAATTGATTTCCTGGTATAATATATTGGCAAAGTTTGCCCCGGAAGTTCTTCAAAAAAGTACGGCTTCTGCATCTGTTACCGAAACAGCCGCTATGACAGAAGAAGTCCCGGCAAAGACCGAAGTCAAAAAGAAAGCTGCAAAAAAAGATCTTGCAGAAGCAGAGCAAGACACTTCAGCCACTCCATCCGGCAGTAAAAAAACCGGCACAAAGAAATCATCTGCCAAATAATAGCCAGTTGTCTATATTTGTCATTAATGCTTCAAGGTTACTTGAGCATTAATGACAAATATACTGCTACAGTATTGTTATAATGATTTTGAGCAGGATTTGTACGCGTCAGCGAATAGGAGTGCCTTGCCTTAAATGCAATCTTGTCCGACAGCTTGTAGCCTAGTCCCAAAATCCAGACCGGATTTAATGCATACATAGCACTATTGGTCTTTTGCCATCCGGCCCCATAATCGACTCTTGAAGAAACCAGCAAATCAGCAGCAAGTCCGCCATCGATAAAAAAACGTTCGTTCAGACGAAATGACATCAGCAAAGGAATCTCCAGATAGGCTATACTCCATTTAAAGAAGATCGGATCCTTTTCTGTTGACCGGCTTCCTTTCTGTACAAAAAAAACTTCTGATTTCAACATCCAGCGCTCTCCAACAGGAAATCCTACACCTGCTCCGCCAACAAAACCGGCTTTATTAAAACCGGCCAGGTTATCACCTGAAACCTGACTGGCAGTAAGGCCCGCTGATACCTCAGCCTCAAATGACTGAGCGCAGACTGATTGAACAGAAATAAAAAAAACGGTAAGTAAGGGAAAAATGTAACGCATTTCGGGTTAAATTTAAAATATCATGTCAAATTTAGAACTTCTGAGGGAAACATCCAGACTGATTTCAAAAGACCTGTTCAGCAATAGTGAATTTCAACAGGAAATAGCGGATTATCACAATCTGAAAAATATTCTTACTGCCCGGATAACCGAACTGCTTAAATCAAACCTTAACGAACTATTGCGTATCCTTTACCGGGTTGATGTAGCTGAACACAAAGTCAAAAATGCTTTCAAGTGCATATCTGAAGAGGAAATTGCTGACCAAATAGCACAGCTGGTTATCGAAAGACAAATGCAGAAAATCGAAATCAGAAGAAAGTACTCAGGAAAAAGCTGAGCATCTATTTAAATGAGTTCAGAATGGATACTATGGGACTGGTATACGAAGTCCCAAACATATTAAGATGAGCAAGCAGAGGATATAGCTTGTAAATATCCAAACGCCTTTCCATATCTTTATCAGCTGCCTGACATCCGGCATAAGCTCTATAAAAATCCATATCAAATCCGCCGAACAAACTGCTCATTGCAAGATCGGCCTCTCCTCTTCCGTAATATGCAGCAGGATCAATAAGCACAATTTCTCCCGCATCATCCACTATAAAATTTCCACTCCACAGATCTCCATGAATCAGCTCAGGTTTTCCTTCCGGTAGTAAATCAGCCAGTTTCATGAACAAAGCCTCAAAACTCCGGTGTATGGAAGTATTCAGCATGTTTCCCGCTATTTTCAACTGAAATCCCAGTCTTTGCTCAATATAAAAATCAGTCCAGTCTGTACACAAGCTATTATCCTGAGGAAGAGTCCCTATATAGTTATTGTATTCCAACCCGTATCTATCCTGGCTTACCTGATGCAAAGCCCGGAGCTGTTCACCAAACTTCTGCCAGTTGCATTCGATTGGGCTGCGGCTCCTGATATACTCCAAAAGCAGATAGGTATTGCCTTCGAAGGCAATACAACCATAACATTCCGGGATACGAAAAATCCCTGTTTCTCTCAGTTTGTCAAGGTTCTTTTGCTCCGTTCGTAACAGTCCTTCATCTTTGTTCCATTTTACAAAAAATGCCCCATTGCCGGTTTCAAGCTTTGCAGCTTTACAGATATCTCCACCGGAAAGCAGTTCCACCTTCCGGAGATCAATGCCTGCCATTTCCGGAAACTGCATCCATATTTTCTGAAATTCCATTTCAAAGCCTGTGTTTTTCACAAAGAAACTTCAGAAAATTGCGGGTACATCTGTCCAGAATATCATAAACCTCGGTAAAGCCCTCCTCACCACCATAATACGGATCAGGCACATCAATCTGGCTTTTCTCGTTATCATAATCTCTCATCATTATGACAGAAGCCTTTATCTGACTGTCCTTATCCAGAGACCTGATATCCCTGAAGTTATACTGATCCATCGCCAGAATATAATCATACTCATCCAGATCGGAAACACCAAGCTGTCTTCCCTTATGATCAAGTGTAATTCCCCTTTTCAGGGCCGTTTTACACATTCGGCTGTCAGGCTGTTTGCCAATATGGTAATTCGATGTCCCTGCAGAATCTATATGAATCATTTCAGAAAGGCCTTTTTCTTCTACATGTTTTTTAAAAAGTCCTTCTGCCATAGGAGAGCGGCATATGTTCCCAAGGCAAACAAATAAAACTTTCACCATTTTTATCCGATTCAGCATGTTATATAAAGCAAATTTTAAAAAAATAATCGAAGTTCCTAACCCTCCACTCTCTTTCAAAGTATAAATAAGAAATATTATTACAATATTTGAAGAAAAAATTGAAGGTTGCCTGTTTTTACCCCATTACCATTATGGCACACGCTGATTCAAACCTCAAATTCGCTGTAAAAATCCTGATTCTGTTTGGAATTATGCTGCTTGGACTTATTAATCCTGAGGAATTCAGTACACAAAATCAGCTTTCAGATTCAACACAGCTTACTTTTGAAAATCTGTTTGACAAAGCCGATCGTGTTCCTTTTATTTTTAAAAGGATTATAATGAAATAGAGCCACTGCTGCGCTTTTTAAGCCCCAAATAACATTTTCACTTTTTAATTTTGTTCAAAAAAAGAATTTTTTTCATTCTTTTATGGTTACCATTTTGTTCTGTGAAGTATATACAGACAATAACACATTACAATTCATAACCGATACCTGTTAATTTAAGAGTCTCTTTCACCGGAGGCTCTTTTTTGTTGAAAACTTTCTACAGCCAGACTTTCAGGCCTGCGTATTCATTCCTAACTTTGGAGAGATTATTAAGAGATAATAATTCTTACTTAGGAATCATTGACAGCTATACTATCATATCAGCAATTACAGGAGATCCTGAAAAACATGGGGCTTAAGTCTACCCCCCAACGTCTGATTATACTGGAGTCCCTATATAACCTGAAGCATCCATCGGCAGAAAAAATTTTTGACTATGTCACAGTCCGTCTGCCCGGACTTTCTCTTGGCACAGTGTATAAAACACTTGACACGCTGGTACAAAATAATCTTGCTTCAAAAGTTCTTACCGACTCAGGCAATTTCCGCTATGACTGCAATACCTCATCGCATAGTCATATATATTGTACCAATACCGATGAGATCATCGATTATGAAGACAATGAGCTAAAGGAGCTTTTAGCTGATTACTTCAACCGAAAAACGAAAAAGAATCTCCGGATCACAGATATCCGACTTCAAATCAATGCGGAAAAGATTGATCCTAAACTTGAAATACAGATTACTTAACAAATTTTTATTATTCTAAAATTTATAAATATGTCACTAGTAGGAAAAAAAGCTCCCAAATTCGCTGCTCCGGCAGTAATCAACGGTGATGAAATCGTTGAGAACTTCTCGCTGGAACAGTATGTAGGGAAAAAAGATGTTATTTTCTTCTTCTATCCTAAAGATTTTACCTTCGTATGCCCTACAGAAATTCTGGCATTTCAGGAAAAACTTTCTGAATTTGAAAAAAGAAACGTTGCAGTAGTAGGTTGCTCTACCGACACTGAAAACTCTCATCTTGCGTGGCTGAATACCCCCAAAAACCAAGGCGGTATTCAGGGTGTTACCTATCCTGTAGTTGCTGATGTTGCAAAAACCATCTCTATCAACTACGGTGTGCTTGCCGGTGAGTATGAATACGATGAAAACGGCATGATGGAATGTGTTGGTCTCCCGATTGCTTATCGTGCTACTTTCCTTATTGACAAAAACGGAATCGTCAGACATCAGCTGGTAAATGATCTTCCTCTGGGAAGAAATATTGACGAAGCAATTCGTATGGTTGACGCTCTTCATCATCACGAAAAATTTGGTGAAGTATGCCCTGCCAACTGGTCTGAAGGTGAAGCTGCAATGAAAGCAACACAAGAAGGCGTAAAAGATTATTTGTCATCCAAATAACAATTCCTCTTTCAAAGACTTAAATAGCCGGTTTTTAGTAAAACCGGCTATTTTTATTTTCAGACCTGCACAACTATATCTTGTTTATAGTATATTTAGTATGATGAAGAACCTATGTGTAATCGACCTGGGAACAAATACCTTCAATATGCTCATTGCCGATGGGAACGGTCAGCGGATATTTAACGAAAAAATCGCGGTCAGACTCGGTAAAGATGGTATTAATAAAGGTATTATTACAGACGAGGCTTATAGTCGGGCCATCCGGACCATGACCTATTTTAAGGAAAAAGCTGTTCAGCATAACGCTGACCTGATCGTTGCCATAGCAACCAGCGCTGTCAGAAACGCTGCAAACGGACAGCAGCTTGTATCCGACATATTTGCACACACCGGCATACAAATAAGAGTCATTACAGGACTTGAAGAAGCCAATCTGATCTATCAGGGAGTCCGGGCAGCGCTGCATCTTGGTACAGATACCAATCTTATTATCGATATCGGCGGTGGCAGTGTAGAATGTATAGTCGGTAATCATCAGCAAATTCTCTGGAGTCAGAGCTTTGAAATAGGCGCTCAAAGGCTTTATGACCTGTTTCATACTTCTGATCCTATTCCTCCGGAACAAATAATTGCTCTGAACAATTATCTTGAAAGCCAGCTCCATCCTCTCATTAATGCTTCAATACTTTACAAGCCCGCAACTCTGATTGGATCTTCGGGGACATTTGACACACTTGCCGAGATTGACTGGATAAAAAAAGGCGGCCCTCTTAATGGTAATACACCTACAGAATATCTGCTTTCCTCGATGGATTATATCTCTATTTCTGAAGACATTGTTTGCAAATCACGGGAAGAACGGCTTGGTATACCAGGTATGATTGACATAAGAGTCGATATGGTGGTAGTTGCCTGCCTGCTGATAAATTTTATCAGAAAACGTCTGCAGCTTGAGGATATCAGAGTATCATCCTATGCTCTTAAAGAAGGTGTATTACACTCTATGCTTTAACCATACGGGATATATTCTGAATCTGATCACTGCAAAAATCGACAAAGGCTTCTGTCTGAGCACCCTCATTATCGGTTTTTAGCAGAATTTTCCATGTAAATTTTCCTGCCTTATTGTTTAACGGGACTTCACATACCACTTTAAACACGGCTTTTTCCCCTGGCTTTAATAATCTGAACTCCATCCCCTCGATCTCATCTGTATAAATATCCGGCCGAAGCTCTCTCATTATATTCCCGTAATTGTCTGTCAGACGACTCTTTGTCCTGAAAATATTATCTTCTTCGATCGCAAAAACCTGTCCTTCGGAGATATTCTGCACCTGATAAGTCATAACCATATATTCATTTGCAGTATATTCTGTATAAGCAGGCAGTCCCTGCGGGTTTCGCCTTATACGAACTTTTCGTATTTCAATAGTTTCGGGTCTGAAACGGAGCATACCAAAGTCCTTTTGCTGTCCCGGATAAAGTGTATGCTCCAGCCGCCTTTTTATAAGTATTGCCCGGCTGAGCACCACCTGATCATGCTTCAAAGCCAGGGATTCATTATACATCTGCAAAGCAGCCTCAAAGTCACCATCCTGTTCTTTCAACTCTGCTTTCTTACGTAAATTTTCTGCTTCTTTATGCAATAGCTGCTGCTTATATGGCCGACCAAGATCCAGAAACAACCGGTACTCATCTTTTTCTTTTATCAGCCTGAAAACCTTTTCCTCTGTAACCTGGAGGCGATCCTTACTCATCATAATAGCATCAAACTTACGGGCAATTGCCAGAGCCTGCTGATTTTCAGGCAATGTAGCAAAAGCCGAATACATCGCATATCCTACCAGCTCTCCCAATACATTGATTGCATTGGGCTTACTGATAGCCACGGTAACAAAACTCGTATCTTCGTTTATTTGCGTATCAATGATTTCATAGGAAAAATGTGATTCATATTTTTCCAGTATTTTCTTATTAAGCACATTCTCCCTCTTCAGATTTTTCACAAACTCATTTCTGTCTGTATATAGCTTATCTTCGGACGAAAGTAAATCATATGCCTTAATTCCGTTATTATCCAGAAAGGTGTGCTCCAGATAGCTGCTCACCACATCTTCAGGGCTATCCGCACAGGCCTGCAACAAAAAACAGGATGCCACGCCACAAATCCAATTGAAATATCTCCTTCTCCACATACCCCACAAAAATTTCAATTCACCCTACTACTCCAAAATGTAACCCCCGCACATCGGCGAATGTTTGTGTCAGCACAATGGTCTCCTGCTTTTACAATAATTTCTTAAACTTTTTATTGAAAGCCCCTGCGGAAAATGTAATTTTACCAGAATATTATAATCGGGCCGGGAAAAGGGTGGGTTGTCTAATTTTTTTGAAAAGTCATAGATAAGCAATGAAAGTATTAAAGTTTGGCGGAACTTCCGTTGGTAATGCCGACAGTATCTCGAAAGTTGTTGATATATTATTGTCGTACAAAAAGAAAAAAGAGGCATACACGGTAGTATTTTCAGCAATGTCCGGAGTTACCAATCTATTGGTTGAGGCCGGCAAAAAAGCCTCTGAGAGCGATGAGTCATATCAGAAAGCACTCAAGGAAATTGAAAAGAGGCACTTCGACACAATCAAAAAGCTATTGGATATTAAAACCCAGAGCAAGGTAGTAGCCAATATCCGCATGCTTATTAATGAACTGGAGGATCTCCTTCACGGTGTATTTCTTTTAAAGGAACTTTCCCCCAGGACCTTGGATCTTGTTTCAAGCTTCGGGGAGCGCATGTCATCCTACATCATGGCTGAATATATGCTGCAATCGGGCATCAAATGCACCTATGTGGATGCACGCAGCCTGATTCGTACTGATGACAACTTTGGTAACGCAAAAGTAAACGTAAAGCATACTAATCAAAACATAAAAGAGCATTTCGATGCTGCCCGCGATGTTCAGGTTTTAACAGGTTTTATTGCATCAACCGAAAAAGCCGAAACCACCACGCTTGGCCGCGGCGGTTCGGATTATACAGCATCACTGGTCGCTGCCGCCTTATCTGCCGATTGCGTTGAAATATGGACAGATGTAAACGGAGTGATGACTGCCGATCCGAGGGCTGTAAAAAGGACTTTTACGCTACCGGCAATTTCTTATGTAGAAGCAATGGAGCTCTCACACTTCGGAGCCAAGGTCATCTATCCTCCTACTCTTCAGCCCGCATTTAATAAAAAGATTCCTATTTGGATAAAAAACACCTTCAATCCTGAATTTGAAGGTACTCTTATCAGTGAGAAAACAAAAGCCAATGATTTTCTTATCAAAGGCATCTCCTCTATTGGTAATATTGCGCTTATCAATCTTCAGGGAAGCGGGATGGTTGGTGTACCCGGCGTTTCCTCGCGAGTATTCAGTGCCCTTGCCCGCAAAGGTGTCAATGTTATATTGATCACTCAGGCCTCCTCAGAATATTCTATTTGTTTTGCAGTAGCTCCGGAAGATGCTGAAAAAGCCAGGCTTCTGATCGAAGTCGAGTTTGAAGCGGAAATGGCTTCAAAGAAAATAGAGAAAGTCCATGTAGAAACTGATCTGTCTATCGTTGCCCTGATCGGTGAAAACATGAAAAAAACTCCCGGTATTGCCGGAAGAATGTTTACTGCTCTCGGTAAAAACGGGATCAATGTTATCGCTATCGCCCAGGGATCTTCAGAGCTGAATATCAGTGTAGTAATTCCTAAAAATGACTTATCCAAGGCTTTAAATGCTCTCCATGAAGCATTTTTCCTTTCTGATATCAAAACACTCAATCTTTTTGCTGTCGGACTAGGCCTTATCGGCAGTACGCTAATGCAACAAATCCGAAAAGCCGCAGAATATCTTCTGAAAGAAAAGTCCTTAAAGATTAATGTCATTGCCGTTTCAAACAGCAAAAAAATGTTGTTTAATGAAAACGGTATCGATCTTAAAACCTGCAAGGACAAGCTCCTGAAAGACGGGCAGGATATGGATATAGAGCAGTTTATACGCGAAATGAAGCGTCTTAATCTGGAAAATTCTGTTTTTGTTGACAATACATCCAGCAAGGATGTCATTGTTCATTATGAAGAAATATTAAAAAGCAGCATTTCCATTGTTACACCAAATAAGCTTGCGAACTCCGGCAAATACAAAGATTACGAAAAGCTGCAAAGAGCCTGTCAGAAATACAAGGCCAGATTCCTTTATGAGACCAACGTTGGCGCCGGACTTCCGGTAATCAACACATTGAGGGATTTAAAATACAGCGGGGACAAGATTATTAAAATTGAAGGTATTTTATCAGGCACTCTTTCCTATATATTTAACAATTTTAAGCCTGGAGCCAGATTTGTCGATATCGTAAAAGAAGCGAAAGAAAGAGGATTTACCGAACCTGATCCGCGCGATGATCTGAATGGTATGGACGTAGCCAGAAAAATACTGATCCTGGCCCGTGAAGCTGGCTTTGACCTGGAGCCATCCGATGTAAAAGTTGAGAATATACTGCCGGAACCTTGCCTGAAGGCTAAATCAGTAGATGATTTCTTTGCTCAGCTTGACAAGCATAACGCTGTTTTTGAAGAACAACTGCTCAAAGCAGAAAAAAACAAAAAAGTATTACGCTTTATTGCAAAGCTTGAGAACGGAAAAGCCACTGTCAATCTGGAGTCTGTCGGACCGGAACATCCCTTCTACAGTCTGTCGGGAAGTGATAATATGATCTCGTTTACGACTGAGCGCTATAAGGAAAGACCACTGGTAATTAAAGGTCCCGGAGCCGGAGCAGAGGTTACCGCAGCCGGGGTTTTTGCTGAAATAATCAGCATCAGTAATTACCTTAAATCATAATCGTTGCAATGAAAGAAAGTATAAAGGTGTTTGCTCCGGCTACGGTCGCAAATGTCTCCTGTGGATTTGATGTTCTGGGATTTGCTGTAGATGCTCCCGGAGATGAGGTAATATTGAGAAAAACACCGGGTTCCGGATTGAAGATAAAATCCATCACCGGAGATGAAGGGCGCCTGACCAAAGATCCTTTAAAAAATACAGTAGGTGTTTCCATCAGTAATTTCCTGTACAAAATAGGATCTGATCAGGGAATTGAGATTGAGCTCAACAAAAAAATGCCGCTGGGAAGCGGACTTGGCAGCAGCGCTGCCAGTTCGGTAGCGGGTGTATTTGCTGTCAATGAATTATTAGGACGTCCCCTGACTCAGGAAGAATTACTACCTTTTGCCATGGAAGGTGAGCGTATCGCATGCGGCTCGGCTCATGCCGACAACGTAGCTCCTTCATTAATCGGAGGTTTTGTTCTGATCCGGAGCTATTCTCCGCTGGACGTAGTCAAAATACCAACTCCTTCAGACCTCTATGCAACACTCATTCACCCCCATATAGAAGTCCAGACCAAAGATGCCCGCAGTATTCTGAAGAAACAGATTCAATTGAAGGATGCTGTTATACAATGGGGCAATGTCGGCGGCCTGATTGCCGGTTTAATGCTATCTGATTACGGACTCATCGGGAGATCCATGCAGGATGTAATCGTCGAGCCGGTACGTTCTATACTGATTCCGGGCTTTGAGGAAGTCAAGCAGAGCGCTCTTGATGCCGGCGCACTGGGATGCGGGATATCAGGCTCAGGTCCTTCACTTTTTGCACTAAGCACGTCGGAAGCTACGGCACACAATGTTGCTCAGGCGATGACCAGAGCTTTTGACGCAATTAATATCGGAAGTGATATTTTTGTGTCCAAAATCAATCACAATGGTCCGATTATCCTTGATTAACAATACAAAATTCCTAATTACTTAGATTTCTACATACTGATGAAACTATACAGCACAAACAGGTCCGTTGATGAAGTCAATCTGAAAGAAGCCGTTTTCAAAGGTCTTCCTGACGACAATGGTCTCTACATGCCTACTCATATTCCCACATTGCCGGATTCTTTTTTTGAAAACATTGACAAGCTTTCCTTTCAGGAGATTGCCTTTGAAGTCTGCAAGGCCCTGATCGGTGATGATGTGGAGGAAGCTGCCCTGAAGAAAATTACCGAAGATGTACTTTCCTTCGATGCTCCGGTTGTTTCTGTTACTGACAACACTTCCGTATTAGAGCTGTTCCACGGACCATCTTTTGCTTTCAAAGATTTTGGCGCCCGGTTTATGGCCAGATTAATGGCCTATTTTCTGGAAAAAGAGCAAAAAGAAATCAATATTCTTGTTGCGACTTCCGGTGATACGGGAAGCGCAGTAGCCCAGGGCTTTCTTGGTATGTCCGGAATACGGGTTACTATCCTTTACCCTAGTGGCAAGGTTAGTGAAATTCAGGAAAAGCAGCTTACAACACTCGGAAACAACATTACGGCGCTCGAGGTAAATGGGACATTTGACGACTGTCAGCGCCTTGTGAAGGAAGCGTTTCTGGATCAGGAGCTAAAAACCCGGATGAACCTGAGTTCTGCCAACTCTATTAACATCAGCCGGCTTATTCCCCAGTCTTTCTATTACTTCTATGCCTATGCCCAGCTCAAGAAAGCGGATAAACTGCCAGTGGTATTTGCGACTCCCAGCGGCAATTTCGGTAATCTCTGCGGCGGTCTGATTGCCAAAAGAATGGGATTACCCATCGAAAAATTCGTAGCAGCAACCAATGCCAATGATATCGTACCAGCCTATCTGCGTACAGGAAAGTTCAGTCCGCGTCCAAGTATTAAGACCATCTCCAATGCCATGGACGTTGGCAATCCCAGCAACTTTGCAAGATTAATGGCCTTGTATGAAAATGACCTGGAAAAAATAAAATCTGAAATCGATGGACGTACCTATTCAGATGAAGAAACGAGGACGGCCATAAAATCCATATTTGAAAAGACCGGCTACATTATGGATCCTCATGGAGCTGTAGCCTTCCTTGGCCTGTCTGATTATCTTGCGGAATCAGGATCCGGAGCACACGGGATTTTTCTGGCAACCGCGCATCCTGCAAAGTTTATTGAAGTTGTAGAAGAGGTTATTGACCGGAAGATTGAGCTTCCCGATGCACTGAAAGAAGCGTTCGAAAAAAAGAAAACTTCATACCCACTCGAACCAAACCTGGCGGCTCTGAAAAACTTCCTTTTGAAATAGACTGAAAATAGTACTTCATACAAAAATAAAGGCTGTCAACAGAGACAGCCTTTATTTTTTCAATAGAGCTCATAGAATTTCTCAACAATGAAGTCATGGTAGCCTTATAAGTCTTCATAACAGGCTCTTTTAAAAAAAACTTTAAAATCAGCGTATTAATGTCATTATTTTACTATATTTAGTTAGATAATATTAATTACACTTTTATGAATTCAGGTACAATCAAGTTCTTTAATGAGAGCAAAGGATATGGTTTCATTAAGGAAGACATCTCCAACCAGGAATATTTTGTTCACGCAACCGGTCTTATCGATAAAGTTCAGAAAGACGATAAAGTATCATTTACCGTTGTTGACGGTAAAAAAGGCAAAAATGCAGTGGATGTAAAAAAGATATAACTTCTTTTGGAAATCCGTTAAGCATATTGCCATACAATACGTTTTGAAAGGCTAGAAAAGAGAAAGAACAAGCGGGCCGGAATTTGGTTTTTCTACTCCTTCAGAGCGTATTGTATTCTTTTTTACTCCGCCTCCTCCGATGCGAGTTCTTTACTAAAACTTCTGACTTTGGGGTCAAGCTTCCGTTTTAGCTGTACATAGTGTTTGTAGTGAATAATAATCAGTTTATACCATTCCAGCGCGTTCAGCATGCCCAAGTAAGGATGCCGGGTTGTATAATTAAGCGATCCTGCTTCATCAATTTCTTTCGCTACCTTATTCATAACCTTCAGAAACTTATACAGATCATCCTTGATTTTATGAGGTCCTTCCGGTTGTATAGGGGTATAGTCAATAAAATCATAGCCTTTCAATCGCAGGCCAAGCTTGGGAAAGTTCAGGATTAGTTTCCCCGAAAAGGTCTTCCGGCCATTTACTTCACCATTTCTCTGCGCAAGACAATCCTGTATATGCTTCAGATGATACGCGGTAACACCATGAATCAGGAGATCATAAAGCTGTCCGACTGAAATTTTATTAGCAACCGGATGCAGGGTAAACTGATAACGACCATAATAATCAACTTCCAGCAAGTAATACTTGGCCTTTTCCACAAATTCTTTATATGCCTTTTCTGCCTCCATCCGATGGTTATAGATTAGTTAACCAAACTTATAAAAAATTATAAAAAGACGAATTGCCAAAGCAGAAATTTAATCAACAGATATTTTCTGAAAACCAGGAAAACATCGGGAACAATCTGTCTGACAGACTCTATACTGCTAACATCTACTCAACAGTATAATAGATATTGCCCTGATAATCCAGTCTGCTGCTGACTCTGTCAAGCAATTCTTTCTGTACGTCCCAGAGAAAGAAACCTTCTTCACCGTTAAACTTTAACCGGTCAAACGGGATAGCAAACGATTTATTTCCGTCTGAATAATCAACAACCGCATATTCAACAATCCGACTCTCAGGATCATACAAAATATCCGCTATTTCTCCCAGATACTGGTCATCCTTATTTTTGACAGGATCGCCAATATTTGCTTTTGCGGTGAGTACATTAATATCCAGCATATGAACCTCCTTTGGCTTTATATATCATTGCAAACAGCCGGTAGCCTATAATGTTATGCCTGACTTTACCGCTCGCTACAAATTAAGGTATCCCTTCGGAAGAAAAAATAAAAAGATGAATATTTGATTATTTATTCGAAAAATAATTGCTTTATACTGAGCAAAGGTGGTAAAATCAATGATATCAGTAATCCAAAGGGTACAAAATGCATCGGTATATATTGATGATAAAAAATATAGCGCTATTGAACAGGGCCTGCTTATTTTACTCGGCATAGGCAATGAAGACCAGCAGGAAGATATAAGCTGGCTTATCAAAAAAATCTGTAATCTGCGTATCTTTTCAGACGAAGAAGGCAAGATGAATCTTTCGGTAAAAGATATCGGGGGTAATCTTTTAGTAGTAAGCCAGTTTACATTGCTTGCTTCTGCCAAAAAAGGGAACCGTCCTTCTTTTATTCAGGCGGCACCACCACAAGCAGCGGTTCCATTGTACGAAGCTTTTATTAAAGAAGCTTCCCTTGAAATGGGGAAACCGGTTCAAACCGGAGAGTTTGGTGCTGACATGCAGATAAATCTCCTGAATGATGGCCCCGTAACCATAATTATCGATACCAAGAACAAGCAATAATGACGATGACGATAGAAGAAGCACAAAAAATTGTAGATCAATGGATCAAAGAAGTCGGAGTCCGATATTTCAATGAGCTCACCAATATGGCTATTTTGACGGAAGAAGTAGGTGAAGTAGCCCGTATTATCTCCAGACAATACGGAGAACAGTCCTTCAAGGAAAGTGACAAAGACAAAAACCTGGGCGATGAGCTGGCTGATGTTTTGTTTGTACTGATCTGTCTGGCCAATCAGACAGGAGTCGATCTTACGGAGGCGCTGGCCAAAAATCTTGAGAAAAAAACCGGACGGGATCTCAACAGACATAAAAGCAACCCGAAACTCAGATAAAAATTCGGGAACAACGACCCTTATTGTATATTTTTTGTGTTGGCAGTATGTCAGCTCTGTCATATTATAAATATAAATACTATATTAGGGGCATAAGAATTAATTGATCTATGGAAAAGTTCAGACTTTTCATTTTTACCTTAAAAAACCCTGCAAGACAGCTTTCCGGAGCATGTCCTGTTACTTACGGGCTCAGACAATTGTCTGCATCAATATCTGTCATTGAATCAGCTATTCTTATTTTTCCTGTCTCCCTGTCTGTGATCGTGAGAAACATAATTCTGCCGGGAAGTGTTTCTGTGGTGACGGCAATAGTGCGCGTCAGCAATTCGGTCTGACTATCATCGAATAAATCAGTCACGTAACAGATAGTCCGGACAGCAACCTGACTCGTCTTAGCTTAAATTCATATATTAGATATACTAACTTACTAATTAAATAATAAAATACTTTTTATGGCCGGGAAGTATAATATACTGGTTGAGAAAACCAAAAATTCCAAAATCTCCGAGACTAATTTTGATGAATTGGAGTTTGGATCGGTATATGCCGATCACATGTTTGTCGCTGATTATAAAAACGATGAATGGGTCAATCCCCGTGTCGTCCCCTTTCAAAACCTGTCGATGAGCCCGGCTACATCAGTTCTTCATTACGGACAATCGATCTTTGAAGGAATGAAGGCTTATAAAAATGAAAAAAATGAAATTCTTATCTTCCGTCCGGAAGCACATGCCAAACGTCTGAATCGTTCCGGGGAAAGACTTTGTATGCCGGAGTTTCCTGAAGATCTGTTTATGGAAGGTCTTAGCCTTCTCTTAAAGATCGATGAGGCCTGGATTCCACCAAAACCAGGCAACTCTCTGTATATAAGGCCTTTTATGTATGCTTCGGATGAATTTATCGGTGTAAGACCGTCTAAAACATACAAATTTATCATTTTTACCGGCCCTGTAGCCGGCTATTACAAAGGCAATGTCAACGTATTGGTTGAAACCAATTATGTCCGTGCAGCGGAAGGCGGTATAGGATTTGCAAAATCCGGAGGCAACTATGCGGCATCCCTTCTTCCTGCAAAACTTGCCGGAGAAAAGGGCTATCAGCAGCTTCTATGGACGGATAGCAAAGAACACAAATATTTTGAAGAATCCGGAACAATGAATATTATGTTCCAGATTGACGGGAAATTAATAACACCACCAACCGGAACTTCTATTCTTGCCGGTATTACACGCGATAGCATCGTTACTCTCGCCAGAGACTGGGGGGTTACTGTTGAAGAAAGAAAAATTGGCATTGATGAGGTAATTGAAGCCCTTAAGGCCGGTAAGCTCGAAGATGCATTCGGAACCGGAACAGCTGCAGTAATTACCCATATAGATGTTATCCATTATAATGGAACCGATTATGCATTACCCGGAGGAGAAAAAAGATCCTTATCTGAACGAATCTCTGCTGCTCTCAACGAAATAAAGCTTGGACATTCTGAAGATAAGTTCGGCTGGGTATATAAGGTAAAAGTATAACAATAAAAAAAACCTCCTTAACAGGGAGGTTTTTTTATTTCCATTCAGTTATATCATTTATTTTCATCTGATTCTTTTCCTATGATATGGACTGGCTTTAGGATCACATTGTTCAACTATCTACGAGAACACAACTGAAGCCCGCTATTTATCTATCGGAAAAATAAGCTCTTTGTGAGACAATGTAAACTCATCTGTCTCCGGACATTTAATGCCTTACAACTCCATTGGACTCTAGAACCGGTTCTTTCATAACTATTGCACCATCCTTCAGAATAGGCACCACATCAAACTTATCCATTGTGAGGCAGAAATCGATATCTTTATCAATATCGAGATGCCTCAGACGGCGAACATGAGAGCAATTGCCCAGAAAACCTTTAAGATTACCTTTGGCCTGCCGAAACAAGGCAAGAGCAGCAAGAGCAGCATCATTGTCAATAAAAAAATCATCTTTCAACGCTTCAACAATAGCTCCGGCAAACAACGTATCTTCCAGGTTTACCTTTCCTTTCCAGCCGGCACATACAATCAGGACATCATTGGGCTGTTCGCGGAGGTAGTGAGCAATAGCTGCTCTGTTTAGAAAGCTACCGGCTACAACAGCAGCGGCTTTCCTGCATTTTGTGATTGCGTATGTTCCATTCGTTGTAGTTACCGCGATCGTTTTTCCTACCAGCGCTTCATCCATATAGCTAAAAGGCGAGTTACCGATGTCAAAGCCCTCCGCTTTTTTCCCGTCCCGTTCTGCGGCAGCGATATAACCCTTTTTCTTCAGTTCACTACATTCCTCCAGGCTTGCCACAGGAATTATTTTACTTACTCCATTGGCTATTCCGGTAGTCATACATGAAGTAGCTCTCAGAATATCCACTACTACTACATTTTTTCCTTCTATCGGATACAGATGCAGCAGTTCCGGAGTAAGACAAACATCAATTTGCCTCATAAATTAGCGTTTAAAGAATGGCAATTTAATAATTTTTGCTGAAAGTGACTTATTTCGTACTAAAATGTAGATTTTCTCTCCGGGATTGGCATAAGCAGTTGCTATATACCCAAGCCCTATTCCCTTATTAAGGGATGGTGACAGTGTTCCGCTTGTAACATATCCTATTTTTTGCCCCTGAGCATCAACAATATCATAATGACTTCTTGGCACTCCCCGCTCCTCAAGCTCAAACCCGATCAGCTTTTTCTCTACCCCCTTCATTTTTTGCTCCTGCAGTTTTTTTGAGGCCGTAAACTCTTTTGAAAATTTGGTTATCCAACCCAAACCAGCCTCCAGGGGAGTAATAGTATCATCTATGTCATTGCCATAAAGACAAAATCCCATTTCGAGGCGCAGGGTATCTCTGGCACCCAGTCCAATCGGCTTAATATCATCACTCTCTCCGGCCTTAAAAAGTTCCGTCCACAACCTGAGCGCGTATCCTTTGTCTACATATAATTCAAATCCTCCTGCTCCTGTATAGCCTGTAGCAGAAATCAAAACCTCCTTTATGCCGGCAACTTCACCTTTCACAAAAGAATAATAGGGGATTTTGGCCAGATCTGCCGATGTCAGCTTTTGTACCACTCCGGCGGCTTTGGGCCCCTGTACGGCAAATAAAGCGGTATCATCTGAAATATTGCTCAACCTGACATTTTCTGTATTATTATCACGCACCCACTGCCAGTCTTTATCAATATTTCCCGCATTCACGACCAGCATATACCGGTCTTTCTCCAGACAATACACAAGGAGATCGTCTATTATACCGCCGGTACTATTGGTAAAACAGGAATATTGGACCTTACCTGGTTCCAATACTGAGGCATCATTCGTACAGATCTTCTGGATCAGATCGAGGGCTTTCTCTCCTTCAATCAGAAATTCTCCCATATGAGAAACATCAAAAACCCCCACTCCCCCGCGTACTGTCAGGTGCTCTTCAAGATCTCCGCTATATCGTACAGGCATCTGAAAACCTGCAAACGGAGCCATTTTTGCTCCGAGCTCTATATGCAGATCGTTTAAAGGAATTTTCTTCACATCTATAGACTGTTCCATAAATCTCCGTCAAAAAAGTTCTAATTGATTATTAACTAAATTAAAAGACCGGCGATGATACGGAGTAAGACCGAAGCGTAGAATTGCTTCACGGTGCTTGGGTGTACCGTAACCCATATTGTTTTCCCAATCATATTCCGGGTGATTCAATGCAAGTTTCCTCATCAGATCATCCCTATAGGTCTTGGCCAGAATCGAGGCTGCAGCAATACTATAAAACTTTCCATCTCCTTCCACTACACATTCATACGGGATATTGTTATAAGGACGGAAGCGGTTTCCATCAATAAGCAAAAAATCCGGGTTGCTTCTCCGTCTGTCCAGTGCCTTATGCATAGCCAGAAAGGAAGCATTCAGTATATTAATCTTATCGATCGTTTCATTGCATACTTCCGCAACTGCAAAATCAACAGCTTCTTTTTCTATTTCCTTGCGCAGCTCTTCTCTTATCCTGGGATTCAGCTGCTTTGAATCATTTAAAACCGGATGAAAATAATCCTCCGGCAAGATTACAAAAGCTGCAACAACCGGACCCGCATAGCATCCTCTTCCGGCTTCATCAAGGCCGGCTTCAATAAGCTCAGGATGTAAACAAGATTGTAATTTTGCCATTCTGCATTAAATTTAACAAAATAAGGATGGAGCATAAAATCAAAAACATATTTTTGCTTACCTGAATTATTTATATCAGATATGGATCATACAATCAACCCCTGGAAAAAATTAAGCGAACGAACTATATATGAGAACCCCTGGATACATGTCCGGGAGGACCGTGTAATCAATCCCGCCGGAAAAGAAAACCCTTATGGTGTAGTCAGCTTTAAAAACCGGGCTATTGGTATTGTCCCGATTGATGAAGACAGAAACACATGGCTTGTAGGACAATATCGTTATCCTCTTGATGAATATTCCTGGGAAATTCCAATGGGCGGGGGGCCTCTGGAAGAAGATATTTTGCTGTCCGCTCAAAGAGAGCTAAAGGAAGAAACCGGGCTGAGCGCCAGAAAGTGGATGGAAATAGGAAGGATTCATACTTCAAACTCAGTAACGGATGAAGAAGGATTTATTTTTATCGCTACAGGACTGACCGAAGGAGCTACCGAATTTGATGAAACAGAGGTTCTGTCCATTAAAAAATTACCTCTCAGCCAAGCCGTCGAAATGGTTATGTCGAATACCATAACGGACTCCATAAGTATTGCGGGACTATTAAAAGCAGCACGAATTATGGGACTGTAAAACTCCGAAGCATCAGGCAAAAGCCGGAGATCGCACGTTCTGCATCATCTCCGGCCTGAAACTCCGGTGAATTACTGAATATAACTAAAATTGTACCCTGCCTTGAGTTGTATAAGAAACTCGTACATCAGGTGAATAACGTTCTCTACATCATCTTCATGCACCATTTCGACGGTGGTATGCATATATTTCAGAGGAAGACTGATAAGCGCTGAGGCTACTCCTGCATTGGAATAGGCAAATGCGTCAGTATCCGTTCCGGTAGCCCGGGTCGCTGCAGCCCTTTGAAACGGTATTTTTTTCTTTTCAGCTACTTCAATGAGCATTTTCAGCAGGTTATTTTGTACAGCAGGTCCATAAGTCAGTACAGGTCCGCTTCCACTGCTCAGGTCACCACTCTGAACCTTATTGTACGCCGGTGACTGTGTATCGTGGCATACATCTGTAATAATGGCCAGATCCGGCTGTATACGATGTGCGATCATTTCAGCGCCTTTCAGCCCGATTTCTTCCTGCACCGCATTGACTATATATAAAGTAAATGGCAGCTTTTTCTTGTTTTCCTTCAGCATACGGGCAACTTCTGCAATCATAAAGCCTCCTACCCTGTTATCCAGCGCCCTGCCGCAATACCATTTTTTGTTCAGAACCATAAAATCATCCTGAAAGGTAACCACACATCCGACATGCACCCCAAGCTTTTCTACTTCTTCTTTTGAGCTGCAGCCCAGGTCCAGAAAAAGCGTCTTCATAGTAGGCACTTTCTCGTCGGACGACTCCCGAACATGAATGGCAGGCCAGCCAAATACACCCTGCACAATCCCTTTATCGGTATGTATATTGACTCTTTTGGAAGGAGCAATCATATGATCCGAACCCCCGTTTTTACGAAGATATACATAGCCATCCTTGGTAATGTAATTGACAAACCAGGAGATTTCATCGGCATGGGCTTCAATAACCACTTTGTATTTTTTACCGGGATTAATCACTCCCACTACTGTGCCATATGTATCTGAGAAATACTCATCAATATATGGTCTGATATAGTTCAGCCAAAGAAGCTGACCGGAAGATTCAAAACCGGTCGGTGAAGGGTTATTGACGTATTTTTCTAGAAATTTCAGACTATCTTTTTTCATTTTGATTCCTGTTAAATAAGTTAGTTGAATGAGCATCTGTGTTCAGACATTGTACAATATAAAAAGCCCGGACACAGAAGTCAACCGTTCGGTCACATATGCGGATAATTTGCCTGTGGCTGTATTCTGTCTTCTTCAAGATAATCCAGATCCTCTCCGAATGTTTCTCTGAGCTTGGATAATGACCAGAACGAAATCAGCATCAGAGCAGGAGTAACAATATATGCTGTATATATTAATGCATTTTCATTCAGAACCGGATTTGAACTTGACAAAAAGGCTGAAAAAATCCCGTCAAAAACCAGCGAAATAGGCACCAGCGACCCTCTGACAAAATTAGGAACGGTAGTAGCAACTGTTGCCCGCAGATTTGTTCCGAAATGCTCTGCCGCTACGGTGACAAATATCGCCCAGAAGCCTACGGAAAAACCAAGCAGAAAAACCAGTGTATAGAATAAGGTGGCAGTGATTCCGGTAAGAGACAGATATAAACCGATAACAATAATCAGGGCAACATAAAAAAGACCTATTACTTTTTTCCGGCTATGTATCAGCTGGCTTAATACACCACTTGCAATGTCACCGAAAATCAATCCGGTATAGCAGAGCATAACACTAATGGAAGGCTCGACTTTTCCTTCAACATTCAGAATAGCCGAAATTTCGGGGGCTCTGCCCACCAGTATACCAATCACATACCAGATAGGCAGCCCGATTAGAATGCAGTGCAGATAACGCATGAAACGGCGATTATTGGCAAAAAGCATAAAAAAGTTGCCTCTTGATACTTTTCTGCTTTCCAGCTTTTTGAAGATTCCGGATTCAAACACACTAATACGCAACAGAAGCAGAGATATTCCAAGACCACCACCCAGGAAATAGGCAGCTTCCCAGCCAAAGTTGTTCGCAACAACTGCCGCGACAACTGCTCCGCATACTCCTACCGATGCCACAACCATGGTACCATACCCTCTGGTCTCCTTGCTCATAATTTCAGAAACCAGAGTAATGCCGGCCCCAAGCTCTCCGGCAAGCCCAAGACCTGCTACAAAACGAAGCACTGCGTAGGCTGTCATAGAATATTCTCCGAATATGCCAACCATTCCATTAAGAGCATTGGCTACGGAATACATCAGTATGGAACCAAACAGCACAGAAAGTCTTCCTTTCTTATCTCCCATGATCCCCCACAGAATTCCTCCTATAAGCATCCCGATCATCTGCACATTAAGCAGGAACTGAAACTCTTTCAGCACATTTCCCTGCTCGATACCCAGGGCAAGCAAACTATCCCTCCCAATTATCAGAAACAGTACCAGATCATAGATATCTACAAAATAGCCCAATGCCGCCACTATGACTGTTATATTGAGCACATCCCGAACGTTTATTTTTACCGGTTTATCAACCATATATCATATTTTAAAGATGCGAAAATAAAAGAAAGTTACAGGTTGTACAACTATGAATAAAAAGGCTTTATCTGTTATATTAGTTTGGTGTGATGACTCCTTAATCAGGACGAGGTGTTTATCTCACTACACACTGATTTACAGATTTATTTCATTGTAGCAGGAAGGAGCTTAAGGCTCAAAGATTGCAGCGTAACAGTTAACAGGAACAACGTTTATCGAAGCACGACGATGAGGGATAATTACGATTACGGGGAACGATTTCTACCGCAGCCATTCGCTGACCATCGTATCATCGATCTGATAATAAGAGGGTTTTTGAACAACAATCTTGTTGTTAATAAAAAACACTTTTGGCAGTTCCGGTCCGCTCAGCTTTATGAAATCACTACCCTTTAAGCGGGTATGAGGAATATCTTCGGATTTAGTTTCCTTAAAAAATTCGACCTGTTCCTGATCATCCCCGTTTAACACCATAAAAACCTTAAGATCCGGAAACTTCTCCTTAAGTATACGAAATTTGTATGCAGCCAATTTACAATGTGGACATGTCATACTGAAGAACCCTATTATCCATTTATCTTCCGCGAGATTCTCCCTGACAGCTTCATTATCCTTTTTCTCTGTATAAATAATACTGACTTCCAGCTCATACCCGGTTGTTTCATTGTCAAAGGTCTCAGAATTGGCCAGCGTGACCGGATTGAGTATAAATGGCAGACTGAAAGAAAGAATAAACCCGGCAACCAGTATGACTGGTCTGTATTTAAAATTCCAGACTACCGGCTTTCTGATTAAAAAAAGAACCAGGCCTATCATTACAATATTTTTAACGATTGCCTGTAGTGGCGTCATGGGCAATAAGGAACCAAAGCACCCGCAATTGCCCTCATTTCCCTGCATATACCAGAGAGCAAGAAGGTAAAAGGAAAAAAAACTAAGTAAAAGGATAATTCCATTATAGAACCAACGAACAGGCATCAGATTACCAACCAGAGCAAGGCTGATAAAAAACTCCAGACCAATCAGTAAGCGGGAAAGAAATGGCGCAGTGCTCCAGGATGCTATATTCAGTTCAACAAAGGTGAACTCAAAAAGCTCTATAGGATAGAGCTTGGCGTAGGCTGAAAGTAGGAAAACGAGACCACAAAGAATTAAGAAAAAAAGAGAAAGATACTTTGACATAAGCCATGCCGACTTTTAATGAATGGGACTAGACAACACAACTAGTATTACACAAAACAAAATGGCTAGAAAACTAGCCATTTTGTTTTTAAGATTTTAGAAAGTAAAATTATTACTTCACTTCACATTTAGCACCAAAAGCTGCCCATGTTGCATTGTTTGCCTCGCAAGCATCTTTCGCTTTTTTCTTAGTTGTTTTACCAAGATCAACTTTTGCCCACTCCTTACCTTCAGAATCTTTGCAGCTACAAGTGTGATCTTTTTTGCAAGAAGCAAGAGAAGCTACAAGAGCAAGTCCCATTACGATAGAAAATACCTTTTTCATACTCGGTTTAATTTAAAATAAAGTTTAAAATTGATTATATTTTCCTATTCATTAACAAAATACCTTACAGGATTTTGTGACAGCAAATATTATATTAAAAAAAATATATTACAAGCAATGCCAGTTTTTTTTATTAATTAAATACCATAATACCCATTGAATGAAAACAAAAGCAATTAAATACGTTAATCAACGTATTTAAGTTTTCTTTTTTTCTACTACTTAGGAAAATATTTTATTTTATCAAATAAAACTTTAACCGAATTATGAAAAATAGAATGTATTATAACTAACGTCATTATGGCTTATTATCCTGTCTGATATGTATTGTATATTATAAAAATCATCTGCATTTAAAGGCTTTTCAAAAATAAAACGTGATCTTTGGAAGTTCCCAGAAATAAATAAACAAGCACAATCAACTTAGATTCCAAACTGTGTTATTCCAATTATTCTATTCCTTATCTATAGGTCTGTATTATCTCCTGCTGAACCTTGCTGCCCCCTTCAATTCTAAGGCACGTCTATGGCTGAATGGCCGCAAGGATATTTTCGGTGAAATTCGACGCCGGCTAAACGGAGATACTTCCCCCAGAGCCTGGTTTCATTGTGCATCGCTCGGAGAGTTTGAGCAGGCCCGTCCGGTCATAGAGCGTTTCAGAGACTCCTTTCCACAGCATACAATTGTCCTTACCTTTTTCAGCCCTTCAGGATATGAGATCCGGAAAAATTACCCGGGAGCCGATTATGTTTTTTATCTGCCACTGGATACAAAAAGCAATGCTCAAAAGTTTGTACACATCGTATCGCCGGCGATCGCTTATTTTGTTAAATATGAATTCTGGTTTCACTACCTGAATGAGCTGCATAAAAAATCAATTCCGGCAATCTCCTTCTCGGCTATTTTCCGGCACAATCAATTGTACTTTAAGCCGATTGCCAAGCCCTATAAAAATCTCCTGCAGTCTTTTAAGCATATCTTTGTTCAGGATCGGGCTTCTCTCGAGCTGCTTGAAGAACATGGGTTTAAAAATGCAGAAATCACAGGTGATACCCGATTTGACCGGGTTACGGAAATTGCGGCTCAGCGTAATGAAATCCCGTTAGCTGCCCGGTTTAAAGGACAATCTCCCTGCTTTATCATCGGAAGCGCCTGGGAAGAAGATATTCGCATTTTTTTTCCTGTGCTGCTGGCTGTTCCTGATCTCAAAATCATTATCGCACCGCATGAAATTAAAGAAAAGACACTTTTGCTTATCGAACGGATGACCACATCAAGTATCCGGTACTCGAAAGCCAATGACAACACAATTGCTGATCAGAGAGTTCTTATTATTGATAACATAGGGATGCTTTCATCGCTTTATGCTTATGCTGATTATGCAGCGGTCGGGGGAGCTTTTGGCAGTGGCCTGCATAATACGCTCGAAGCAGCTGTGTATGGAATGCCCTTGTTTTTCGGCCCCAATCACCGGAAATTTAAGGAAGCGCTGGATCTCAGAAAGATTGAAGCAGCATTTAGCATACATAATCAGGAGGATTTCCGTAAAAAGTTTGAATCTGTATATAATAATGAGGAGCTTCGGATAAAGCTTGCTACCCGGGCTTCCCGTTATGTCAATGAAAATACCGGAGCAAGCGATAAAATTATAGCCTGCTCTCAGGCATTGCTGAATTCAAAATGAAAGGAATCGTTACGAAATCAACCGGCTCCTGGTACGATCTGCTTGGTGAAGACCGCCAGATGTATCAGGGAAGACTGCGCGGTAAGTTTAAGACACACGAGCTTAAAGTTACCAATCCTATTGCGGTGGGGGATAATGTTGAGTTTGAGCTGGTCGGTGATGGCACTGTAAGCATTACTTCCATTTTGCCCAGACAGAATTACATACTGCGCAAATCTCCGCACAAAACCGCTCATGCACATCTTCTGGCTGCCAATATTGACCAGGCGGTACTGGTAGTTACTATTGCCAGACCCAGAACTTCTACCGGTTTTATTGATCGCTTTCTTATTTCAGCGGAAGCATTTCGTATCCCGGTGATTCTTGTTTTTAATAAAACAGATCTGCTGAATGACGATGATCTGGAGCTCAGAGATGCCCTGACCTTATTATATCAGCCGGTATGTGAAGAGATCGTGCATTGTTCGGCCCTGACAGGGGAAAATACGGATCAGCTGCAGCGCCTTCTGCATGGCAAAAAGACATTACTTTCCGGTCATTCCGGGGTAGGGAAAAGTACGGTAATCAACCGAATCGCGCCGAACTTAAACCTAAGAACGGGAGAGATCTCTGATTTCTCTGAAAAAGGCACCCATACGACTACCTTTGCCCAGATGTTTGAGCTGGCCAACGATACGTTTATAATCGATACTCCGGGAATAAAGGAGCTTGGCCTGATCGATATGGAGAAGGAAGAAATCGCCCATTATTTTCCTGAAATGCGTGCGCTGCTGGGCAACTGCCGGTTTCACAATTGCCTGCATGTAAATGAGCCGGGCTGTGCGGTAAAAAGCAGCGTAAATGACGGAACCATTCATGAAAGCAGGTACTATAATTATCTGGGTATGCTCGAAGAAAAAGACACGCATCGATAATATCTCTCCTGTATGGTGCATATTCTGAATATTGAAGAAAACTGAATGAAAAGGAGCATTCTAGGCACATTTTCTACCAAGCTGCTTACGGCGCTGCTTAGCTTCGCCCTGATTATACTTCTGTCGCAGAATCTAGGAGCAGAAGGCAAAGGAGAAGCGAGCCTGATTCTGACAACCATTTCCATAATTATTCTTTTCTGTGATTTTGCAGGTGGTTCAGCACTGGTTTATCTTGCTCCCAGACACGATCCCGGCCAGTTGCTGATAGCCTCCTACCTCTGGACCATTCTGATATCATTACTGGCTTTTCTTATCCTGTATATATATCCGATTCTGCCTGAGCAGTATATCCTGCATACCGTCCTGATTGCTTTTATACAATCATTGTCCGGCATTCATCTTTTCATTCTGCTATCCGGTGAAAAGATACAGCTGTTTAACCTGGGAAAACTGATTCAGATAGCCAGCTGCATCATCATGGTGGCTTTTATTCTGTATTTTGCTAACTATAAGTCTGTGTACGCATACATCACCGGTTTATATATATCCAGTGCACTTGTCCTATTTCTGAGCACCATATGGCTACCCCGAAATAGTATACTACCTGAAAAAAGAATGTCGGGCATACCCATCCGGACTATGCTAAAACTGGGGAGCCTGAACCAGTTTGCCAATATTGCCCAATTTCTGAATTATCGTGCCAGCTACTATATTCTGGGCATATACTGGACGGCAGCTGAAATCGGCATTTACTCAAACAGCGCATCTATCGCTGAATCGGTATGGATAGTTACAAACAGCATCAATCTGGTGCAGTATGCTTCTATTGCCAATTCTGAAAATAATTCGTACAATAAAACCCTTACCATAGGCTTGTGCAAAGTCACCTTTCTGATTACGGTAATTCCTGTAATCATTCTGTATATTCTTCCGGCTCAGGCATATGAAGTAATATTCGGAGAGGAGTTCGGCTCGATGACTTACGCTGTAAAGGCTCTGGTCCCCGGCATTCTGCTGTATAACTTCTCCAAAATACTCAGTCATTATTTTTCAGGCACCGGCCGGTATCAGTACAATATGATCGGAGCTTTTGCCGGATTGATGGTCACCATGGCAGCAGGCTTCTGGCTGATACCGCTATCGCCGCTCAGCGGTTCAGGGCTGACCGCCAGTCTGTCTTATTTCTTCTCATCATTTATTCTATTGGTTATCTTCCTAGTGGTAGAGAAAGAATCTCCTGCCCGGTTTCTACCCAATAGACAGGACTGGATGCTTTTACGAAAAGAGATATCCTTTCGGCTTCACAAAAAGAAATAACACTATGCCAAACGTCTGAATAAACGGTAAAAGCTACTCAGATCCAATCTTAGCACTGCCAGTAAACTCAGCATATAGCCTGTTGCTGACGTATCTTTGAATGGCAAAAGACTCTGATACAATCTATATAGCTTAAAGTTGCCGGTCAGGCAGGCCACTTTCATTTCGTAGCGAATCCGTGTCTGCAAAGCCCTGTGCTCTGCATCATTTTTATTCAGCCATCGGATCTTCTCACAGACCCGACAGGTTGACTCCTGCAGACCGGATGTTTTAAGATAAAAACTATTGGACAAGGCGCTCGCATGCACACGTTTTTTAACAGTAACCCGGTTCAGAAAGCGGAAATAAAAATTCCTTGATGCCCGTACCCATAAATCAAAGTCTTCATAGGTCAGTGTTTCATCATAACCACCCAGGGCTTCCAGCATAGATTTCCGCATCATAACGGCTGGTGGAGCAATGAAATAGCGCTGTACAACATCTTTATATACATCGCCATCCGGTATATGATCACCCGCTTTGAAATGTTGTTTCAGAAACTTCCCCTCCGCATTCACATACACGGCATCTGAAAAAAGCACTCCATACGTATCAGGATGCTCCTCAAACGCAGCAACCATTTGCTCAACCATATCCGGCAACATGAGATCATCCGTTGCAAAATCGATTATGTATTTACCTCTTGCCAACTTTAATGCCTTGTTAAATGACCGGCAATTGCCAAGATTCTGCCCGGATTGTAAAAAACGGATATCTCCCGGATATTCCCGGATTACGTCCCGGATCAGCTCTACGCTCCCATCCTGACTGCAATCATCCGACACGATAATCTCAATAGCAGGATAGGTCTGCCGAAAAACGGACTGCAATGCCTCCCGAAGATACGCTTTATGATTATAGCAAAGCGCAATAACAGTTACCAGCGGCTTCATCAGGTTGCCAATTTTTTACTGAACATGTATTTCTCACTATACTTGCCGCCCATATTGGCTTTAAACCGGGCCAGCCCTTCATTAAGCACTCCTTTGTCCGTGGCAATACCAAGATCCAGCAGCTGATAGCCATTTGTGCGACCGTATGTTGCCATTGCTTCAATTAATCCGGCCACAGGGCTGTATTTCCGATACTCAGGCAGCTCTCCGACATAAAAATTATAAAGTACGTCCTGGTTAATATGCACCGTTACTGCCACCGCGACCATGCGGTTATCTGCAATCGTTCTGAAAACACGGTACACGGCAGGTAATTGTTCAAACATTTTCATAAAATCTTCCCACGACATTGTCAGTGGATAGCCTCTTTCTCTCCTCGATATCTTTAACAATTGATATACTTCTTCCAGGGATGGCTGAGCCCACGGCTCCGATAGAATTGCTTTATTCCGGAGCGATCTCAGACGGGACCGGGCAGACTCTTTCAGTCCTGCATGAAAATCTTCTGACAGATCCAGATGAAAGTTGCTATCTGTATAAGCCAGCCGATATCCATGATTCGTCAAAAGCCTGTATTGCCGTACTGCGCATTCCGGAGCATATATTACCGGATAGGTTCGGATACTCAGATGATCTGCTCCAAGACTATGTAGATAGTGTTCTGTCTGATTGATAAACCAGGCCAGCCATTCATCAGAAAGCTGTTCAGAAAACTGGAAGGAGCCATATGAGGCACGTGAGAGAGAAACCGCCTCTGCTCCTTCAAGAATAAAGTGAATCTCGGCTACCACATTATCTGATGCCTTGTTCTTAAGCAAACAGGACACCCGACGACATTGGGGCCTGAGAGCATGATACTCCTCCCGGTTGAACAAAAAAGGATCATACCCTCTCTCAATATTTTCAGAAAGACTGGAAACTACCTCAAACTCCATTTATAAACGTCTCATAATCGGTAATATAATTTTGGCTATCATACGATTCAGATGCAAAGCTCACCAAAATACTATTTTCGTCCATAATTACTTTACGCCAGTAATGACACGGAACAAACAATCCGGTATCCGGCTTTTCAAGTCTATAGCCACTGCGTTTCCCCTGTCTGTCCGTCAGCTCGACCTCTACTTTTCCGCCTAACGCAAGCAAAACCTGCATACCTGCTTTATGTGCATGATCGCCCCTTATTGTATTCTCAGCAGCACCATAAATCCAATAAACACGCTTTATGGGAAAGGGAATTAATCCTTCAGCTTCTGCAAAGGAGAGGCTGCCATCAGGACCGGCACCAAATACCGGGAAATCAATCAAACCGGGGATATTCATAGAAGCGAAATTAATGAATTATGAACAAGTGACATGAGAATCTGTCCCTTATTAATAGTATATTAATTGTACGCAGATTCTCAGAAGGGATTTATTATATGATATATACTCATTACGATTGTTCTTGTTTCGCCCTTCTTTGTCCTTTTCCATTTATTCGGTAAACACGGAATTAATTCTTTTCAGGCTATTGTTTTCAACTATATAATCGGCATTATTGGCCTGCTTTCGTCCGGCAACTAACGAAGCAAGGGTTTTCACTGTAAACATTGGAATTATCATGGTAACTCCGATCTTTGCAGCCCGGGTACTCAACGAAAAACATACCATGATCTGCTGGCTTGGCATGGCATTGGCGGGTACATCCTTAGTATTGATTTATGTCTGATTTACATGCGCACCAGAGTTGTTTTTGTATTTTCATTATTTCTTCTGATCCTGAGCTATAATCCGGGATTTTCACAGGCAACCATGCTTGACGACAAAGAAATGCAGGACGTTGTCAGCAAAGGACTTGAAAAAATGTACAATCTGGAGTTTGAGGAAGCCGAAAAATATTTCTTAAAAGTAAAGCAGAAATATCCGGATCATCCTGCTTATGAGCTTCTGAATTCTATGAGTCTTAGCTGGGAAATGCAGTATAATAATTCCTTCAAAAAAAGAGGCAAAGAGAATCTGAATTATCTTGAAGAAGCTGTAAAGAAGGCGGCAAAGCTGCTTGAGAAAGACAACAATGATCCGGAAGGAATCTTTTTTACACTTGCCGGTCGCGCATCGATTGCCTTATACTATGCACAGACAAACGAAACGCTTAAATCTGTCAATGAAGCCCGCAAAGCATACTACCTTATCAAAAAAGCAGATACATGGAAGGACCGGCTTATGGATTTCAACCTACCGGTAGGATTATACAATTACTATGTGGTGCAATATCCGGAAAACCATCCTGTATTTAAGCCATTTATGTTCTTCTTTATGAAAGGAGACAAAGCCAGAGGCCTTGAACTTATGGATAAGTGCAGCCGGAAAGGTATCCTGAGCCGGACTGAAGCAACCTATTATTTATCTCATATCTATCTGCGGTATGAAGAGGATTATGCCAAATCTATTCCATACGGAGCCAGGCTTGTCAAAGAATTTCCGAACAATATTTACTTTAAAATAAATTATTGCGAAGCGCTTATCGGCAATCAACAATATAAGGAAGCTGAGTTTATCGCATATGACCTCTACAAATCGGAAGTTCCGGCAGGAAAAATTGCTGCTTATACGTATTACGGACTACTTAATGAAAAATATTTTAAGCATCCGGATAAAGCCAGAAATTATTACAATCAGGCGCTTCAGCTCGCCCGAAACTGCGAGTTCCCTGTGCAGGATTTTACAGGACAGTGCTATGCCGGTCTGGGCAGAGTATATCACTCATCGGGGGAAAAGGAAAAAGCCATTGAAGCGTATAAAAAGTGTCTGGATGAAACCGATTATCTGTCCCTGATGCGGGAAGCCAAAGACTATCTCAACAAGCATGACTGACGACCGCTATCTTACTATTGGCAGCAAATCAGAAGGTTTGTATAAAGAAAAAGGCAGCAAGTTTCTGGCCTATGCCCTTCCGGTACGGTCGGAATCCGAAATACGGGAAATTTTGCAACAGTATCGTAAAGAATATTATGATGCCCGACATGTCTGTTACGCATATATTCTTGGCAAGGACCGGACAATTTACAACTCAAGCGATGCCGGTGAGCCGGCTCATACAGCAGGAGATCCTATTCTGAACGAAATCAGATCCTCCGGTTTTACAAACATTCTGCTTATGGTGGTACGCTATTTTGGCGGTACCAAACTTGGCAAAAGCGGGCTGATCACTGCCTACAGAGAAGCCGCCCATGACTGTCTGAAAAATGCTACTCCTATTGAAAAAACAGAAACGGAAATACGTACTATCCGTTTTACTTATGAAAAAACGAGTCTTCTTCAGTCTCTACTCTCAAAAGTTGATGCCGAAGTCATTTCGTCCAGTTATACAGATCTTTGTGAATTTCAGCTTGCCATACCCAGGAGCAGGATAGCTGAAGCCGACGAATTACTCAAAGACTATCTTGTCTGAGATGATTCAGAAATCTTCTTTTGCAAAGCTTTTTGCCCTGCCTTCCGATTCAATGACTATACCTGACAAATCCAGTATAGTCGGAAAGAAATGGGTTGTATTGACCGGCTTATCCTGATTAGCCTGCACATTGGCAATCTTTTCGGAAAACATTTTATCATACTGCTCCGATCTCCATATCAAAAGTGGAATTTCCTTTTCAAAACGGGAAGGTTCCGGTCCGCCGTGCGCAAACTTCTTTTCTTCTGTATCAAAGATATTTTCTCCATGGTCGGAGGCATAAAAAAGGAGACTTGCGGAGGATGTATCTCTATGTAATCCGGTAATAAGTTCGGACAAAAAATAATCCGTAAACAAAATAGAATTGTCATATGCGTTTATCAACTCTTGTCTTTGTTTTTCACTGACAAATGCCAGATCCAGATCATCTCCGATTGCAGGAGCAAAATGCTCAAATCGTTCAGGATATCTCATGTTATAGCGAAAATGGCTTCCGATACTATGAATGATCATACATAAGTCCAGATTTTCGGAATTTTGCAAAATTTCTTTGACGACAGGAATAATGCGTTCATCCGTAGCATGCCTGTTCATTGAGGTATACAGATTGACAAGCGTATCAGCCTGCTCCGAATATGCCTTATAAATTGACCCGTAAGGCAATCCCTGATTACTGATATAGACTGTCTGAAAGCCTGCTTCCGAAAAAGCTTTGATAAGTGATGGTTCCTCCAGATATAAATCAAAATTGTCGGGAGTAGCCCTTGACAGAAAAACTGTGTAAGCCTTAAATGTATTATTGAACACTGTTTCTGCCTTATTCATTATGATAAGACCTGGTTCTTTTTCCAGCCGCGGGTTTGTCTTCCGCTCATATCCGTATAAAGAAAAATTATGTTTTCGGGCAGTTTCTCCTATCACGATTACAACAATTCTCCTTCGATATATGGAGTCTGCGTTGCCCACATTGAACCTGAAGTTCTGAATTTTCTCCTCATAGCTGGCAATCTTTTTTCGCTTACTGACATATGTAACGGTATTGTAGAGCCAGTTTATCGGAAACGTCTTCTTTATCTTCTCCGAATATGCATATTCAATATACTTCCATGGAGCTTTTCCATCAGGAGTATTTAAAGCCACCTGTAAATCTCTTGCTATCACAGCTACTTGTGCAAGCAGAACAAGTATAATAAGCCTTACCCTTATTTTAACCGGAAGCCTGAAAGATACCGGAACTTTAGAAGACAAATAAATGTAGACAGCGGTATACAAAAGCGAAAAAAGCACATACATACTATTGGCGGAAACAATTTCAAATGCTTCTCCGGGATTGGTCCCCAACACAGAAATAATGATGCCTTCTTCCGAAGCTGCACGAATAATAAAAACAATATATACCTCCAGACATGCAAGAAGCACCAATGGTATGGAAAGGAATAACAAAAACCTCGGACGGAGTATAAATGTAAAAAACACGAAGAATGAAAGCCCCCAAATGACAAATACTATTTTCTTCACTAACGTAGCTACGATGGTGTCCTGCGAAAGGAATGCCGCAAAAAGAATGGGGATAGCCGGAAACAGCAAAAGACAAAGGAAGTATAAAGTTGTACTTTGGTTAATTTTACCTGCCATATGAACTTCATTCGGGAATAGAAGTAAAATTATAAATATATCTTAATTTTGAATCCTGACTAAAAGAAAATAGCAGTGTCTGAGAAAAAAGTAAAAATAGGATTGGTTCAGCTTGCCTGTGATAAGGATCCTGCCGTCAATATGGCGAAGAATATAGCTGGTATCCGTGAGGCTGCTGCCAAAGGAGCACAGATTGTATGCCTTCAGGAGCTTTTTCGTTCACTTTACTTTTGTGATGAGGAACTTCATGAGAACTTCTCTCTGGCAGAACCTATACCAGGCCCTTCGACAGAAGAGCTTTCTAAGGTAGCCGCTGAAACCGGAGTGGTTATTATTGCTTCGCTGTTTGAAAAAAGGGCGGAAGGACTCTATCATAATACGACCGCTGTAATTGATGCCGATGGCAGCTATCTGGGCAAATACAGAAAAATGCACATACCGGATGACCCCGGTTATTATGAAAAATTTTACTTTACTCCCGGAGACCTAGGGTATAAAGTATTCAGAACCCGTTTCGCAACCATCGGCGTGCTGATCTGCTGGGATCAATGGTATCCCGAAGCGGCGCGTATTACCGGGCTTATGGGAGCCGAAATTCTGTTTTATCCCACTGCCATAGGCTGGGATATCACTGAAAAGGAAGAAATCAATCAAGAACAGCACAATGCATGGGAAACCATGCAGCGAAGCCACGCTATCGCAAACGGAGTACATGTAGTAAGCGTGAACCGGGTAGGAAGAGAAGCGGGGCAGCAATTCTGGGGAGGATCATTTGTTTCCAATCCGTTCGGAACCCTGCTTTATAAGGCTGATCATGATAACGAAACTGTTCATGTACAGGAAATCAACATCAGCCAGTCTGACCGATACAGAACTACCTGGCCGTTTTTGCGGGACCGTCGCATAGAAACCTATCAACCAATCTGTAAACGCTATATTGACGAGGATTAATTACTAGAAATGAAAAAACTTCCAAAAGATCTTGGCTATTATTTCCCCGCAGAATGGACACCTCACGAGTCAACCTGGCTCAGCTGGCCTCAGAATCAAAGTACCTGGCCGGGAGAAATGCTATCTGCTATTTATCCCTCCTATTGCGAGTTTATCAGAATAATCGCAGAAGGCGAAACGGTTAATATCAGTGTCGGTACAGAGCAACTGGAACTTTTAGCCGGGAAACAGCTGGAAAAAGCCGGAGTCAATATGGATATGATCCGGTTTCACCGATTTGCGACCAATGATGCCTGGTGCAGAGACCACGGACCTGGTTTTCTGATCAACCCTCTGGCAGAAAAGAAGAAAATCATCCTTGACTGGGGGTACAATGCCTGGGGGGGCAAATACCCTCCGTTTGAAGATGATGATATCATTCCGTCAAAAATCGGAGAAAAGTATTCCATTCCGGTCATACATCCCGGTATCATCATGGAAGGCGGCTCCGTTGAGTTTAATGGCAAAGGCACGGTACTGACGACGACTAATTGCCTTCTCAATAAAAACAGGAATCCTCATCTGAGCAAAGAAGAAATAGAGCGCTATCTGATCGATTATTACGGAGTAAATAATGTATTATGGCTTGGTGATGGCATTGTCGGTGATGATACAGACGGACATATTGATGATATAACCAGATTTGTAAACGAGGACACTGTAATAACGGTTATCGAACATAGCACCTCTGACACTAACTATCAGCCTCTGAAAGAGAATATAGAGGCTCTCGAAAAAATGAAATTGGAAAATGGTAAAGCGATCAATATCATTGAGCTTCCCATGCCCGCACCATTATACATAAAAGGAGAACGTATGCCTGCCTCCTATGCGAACTTCTATATTGCCAACTCAGCGGTAATTGTTCCGGTCTTTGATGACCCGAATGATGATAAAGCTCTCAGCATACTTTCCGGGCTCTTTCATGACAGAAAGGTTGTGGGAGTCAACTCCGGAGATATTATATGGGGCTTGGGAAGCTGGCATTGCCTGAGCCAGCAGGAGCCTGCTGTTTTGTAACATACTACCGAAACCTTAAAAGCCTGATTGCACTAACATGTAATAGTACAATCAGGCTTTTTTTACTATAAAATTCGATGGTTAATATCAATGAACGGATCCCTCAGACGATTCATTGTGACATATATGGTGATTCCCTGATTTCAGGGCTGATTCCATTTGGTTTTAATGATTTCAGCCTGCAAGCAACCTTCACTACAGATCCAGCTTCTGCGGAAGTCACCGTCAATCATTTAGTACAAAAAAGCGGAATCTCCAACAATGATTTCTCTGACACTGTTACATATACGGTTTCCTTTGCCTATCGCAAAAAATCGTACAAAGTAAAATTGGTACATACCCATGTAATCTATCGAACATTCTTCTGTAATTACATTATCAATCATACCTATTTACTTCACCTCCGATCACAGACTTTCTATTAAATAACAACAAAGAAAGCCTGCAAATTACTTTAATAATCTGTAGGCTTTCTTTAACATAAGCAAACTACTAAATAAAATATCTGCTATTTAACCAAACATTTAATCACTGAATGATTCTCTAAATTACTCCCGGAAACATGTATAATGAACATACCAGAACCAGATGATATAGTTAACTGTTCATTCAAAGTTCCGGAAAAGATCTTTCTGCCCATCATATCGACAACATCCACTTGTTTGTCACCTTCCATATTTCGAAGATAAATGGTTTGGTTTTCCCCTTTCGCAAAAACCGTTCTATTAATATTTAAAAATGAATCAATAGACGTAATTGGTCCGGGAGAATAGGCAAGTTTTTCATCCAACCAGTTAAGTCTTCCTACAATATAATTTCGAATATTGTCAACTTCTGCTTCATATGATCCCCAAATATACGGATTAGCATGGACCATACTATTCATAATATCCCATCTCATAAAGTTCAACTGTTGTGACTTATAAAGTTGTTGCTCATAATCATCTATTACCCCCACAAGTGTTTCCTCTGAGAGAATATCATTATCTCGGTAAGCCGCATAAATATCTTTCAGATCCTGAGTAAAAGATTCGTCTGAGAATAATCGGTTAACCAACTCTCTAGTTCTACCAGCAGAGCTTCCTGTTGTTACATAAATCCAATCCGGGTTGCTATTGATAGGGAAAGTCCTGTGATCATTCTCATATGCGATATCAAAGTCCCAAACCGGACCAAATCTAAAAAAGTCTTCACTCCTTTTCTTATATAAATAAGTACTCCAATACGTATCCGTATTCCCGGAAATTTCTCCAACTAAGAAATGTCTTATAAAACTATGAACATCTATATACTTTCTATATCCGTTTGTTTTATCCTTATATTCTGCTGAATACACAGAACTTTCCATTAAATCAAAAAATGATTTAATATAATCCTTTTGCTCTGAGACAATCTCATCATCTTTGGGATATTTTATAGTAACCGGAATTCCAGTCATCTCAGACCTAAACCATGATTCTTCTTCATGCGCATATGCATCAATTTCAAGCAAATACCCCCCAGCAAGATTAGGCAAGGAAATATCACTTTCTTTCATCTTTTCAGTTTCAACCCTCCCCGATGCCACCTCAATCTGATCACAAAACTGATATGTTCCCTTATACTCTCCATTAAGAACAACATCAACCGGAACTCCAAATGGAGTATAAGCAAGGTCTAATCTTTCACTTAAATCAAAAGCAAGAAGATTTCTCATCAGGGTTTTGTCGCCATAATTATTAATCAACGTCCAGTTTCTTTCGATGGCAGGAGCTCCCAGCAATGAAGCTTTATTTTTAAGCTTCATCCTATATGGCTTCTTGGGAAAAGACCAACTGGTATTACCTCGGCCTTTTATTTCAAGACTATCTGTATAAATAGCAGTCCCCTCTTCGGATATAACGGAAACAATACCCTTTATATACTTATCTTTAATTACAATATCCTCTGCATCAACTGTATGAATAACAATAGTCGGAAGATTTGTTAACTGCATTAACTGCGAATCATTTCCCTCTCCTTGATCACCATAAAACTCCAATTCTGCCAAATTACAATATGATCCTGCCGGACCCACATAACGGACATAACGAAATCCTCTGGAACATATGACACTCTTCTTTGCCAACTGGCCTTCTTGCGGCTTCTCTTTTATAATATACAATGGAATTGCATCCCCAAAATCCGGTTCATTCGCTCCCTCGAATATTCCCAAAAGCATGTCCTCCCCTTTTCCATTGGCCGGACAATAAGCAATCTCAGATATTACATGCTTCTCTCCAAGATCCAGTCCTACCCAACCACCATTAGCACTATTAGCAGCCAAAATGCTGTTTAAATCTCCGTCAAATGCATTTTCCAAGGGGCTTACCGATAATGAACCAATAAGGGCTTCATAGATTATTTTCGATGATTGCCCCCGGACAGATAGATTAACATTAAAGATTAAAAATGTTACAAAAGCTAACTTGCAAACATATAATTTCATAAATATTTTGTTATTATAATCAACTTGCAAATTACCCAAAATGCTTATTTATAAAAGTCAAATTTACCTCGTAAAAGCACATAAGCCAACCACTCCATTTGCAAGTATTATTCTTGCTGAAATTATATTGAGGATTATAAGCCCGGCATACATACTTTTTAACCTCAAATAAGAAATACACCAATCTCCGATTGACCTATTCAAAAATGTAAGTATGTTCATAGAACACCTTATAAGCAGATTAAAATAATTACAAAAAATACACAAAATATTACATATAGAAGTTAAATAAAGAATAATATTGTTCGAATATGATTATATTACTTTGCTTATACGACAGCATACTTACTATAACACATATGAAACACTTTACCATCTGCCTATTAACCTTATTATTCCTGAAATCCGGCTATTCTCAAACGTTACTCTACAAAACAAAAAGCAGCTTTTTAATATCGCCATCCAGCTGATAAAAAAAACAACTCAACTAGCCAATTTTTTTAGGAAAAAAATATGGTATTACTTAAAAATTAGATGGCTTAATTATATCGTTTTTTATAATTTTGACACTGTATAAAATATTTAAAGAATCATGAAACATTTCTTCACCTTTATTCTAATTACTATTACCGTAGTTGTAAGTATTGGGCAATCGCCCGCCCCATATCAAAAAAAGATACTATCTCCCCAACTTCGTAATTCAGGCTTAGCCGGAATCAACAAAAACAGCTATCCCCAAAGCCGTTTAGCAGAAAATCAGATCTACAGACTGGATTCTGTAGTAATTTTTAGTAAAGAAGAGAATATGTTTTTTGTATACAAGCTCCAGTACAATAATAATCAGACAACCATTTCTGATATTCTGGCCCATGGCTATGATGAAGATAGAGAACTTTTATACTTATCAAATATAACTATAACGTACAACCCTAATGGTACTATCCAATATGAACACGAACTAGACTGGCTGTTTGAGGAAGAAAAATGGGATACATTAAGTAAAACAGTTTACCATTATAATACTAAGAACCTGTTAATAAAAACAGAAAGATTTGAGGCCCCAGATTGGGAACTACATACTAAAACAGAACTTTCATACGACCTCTTTGACCGACTAACAGGAGAATCAACTTATCAATCACACGAGGAATGGCTTAATACAACTAAAACTGACTACATATATCAAGGAGAGAGAATCGTTGAGGAAAGATTTTATGACTGGTATGGCGATCAATGGAACTATGTACATAAATCGAGTTTCTCATATGACACAGACGGGAACAGCATAGAGGATGTTTTTTCCAATACAGCACTTGGTTCTGACGATATACTTTCTCCTTACAGAAAGTATATAAATACATATGATTTGTCAATCGACAAAACGAATATCATATTTCCTGTATCATTTAAAATGGAAAACCATCACAACAATATGTTCGTACGCTCTGTCCAGTACGATTATGATGAGGATAGCAAGGAATGGCTAGAAGCAGGAACACTTGATTTTTTCTACACTCCTGTAATAGCTACAGGAATCCAATCCGGCTCTAATAGTATGTTTAACATCCATCCTAATCCCTGTACAGATGTGATCAGGCTGACTCTTGACAACAACGCCACTGCTGTATTTGAACTATATGATCAGCTTAGCACAAAAGTATTATCCCAAAACGTAGCAGGAAATGAGACAATATCTATCCAAAGCCTGCCAGCCGGTTTATACAACTGTGTGCTGACTTCAGGAACCGAAAAATCCTTTACTCGCCTGGTGAAAACAAATTAATAGGATTAGGCGCATCCTTACCAACCAGCTGTTAAATAGACTGATTTTGATTAACAAAGCGTTCCAGTGGCTTGTGAAAAATAGAATTCACATATGTCTTAGCCCCCTAATGAACTGAACTAAAAAAGTACTTGGTCATCTGTTAAAGCCCAGCATCCGAAAGCATGATGTAGTCTTGTTGTTTGACTTAGTACAGCAATGATATTAAACGAATATTATACTTTATAAACTATTTTGTATTTTAGCTGTACAACTTACAAGCAAACTAATCCGACCACTCATTATTAATCGAATGAAACAACTCTTTACGTTCATTGGCTTCATTGGTATCATCAATATTTGTCTGGGACAAACAAATAAGCCACTTCACCTCCACAAAACGTCATATTCGTTTTCCTTACTGCATTTAATCAATCCTTCTGCTCAAATAATCCCCAATCAGCCGGTTGCTGACTTGGCCCGAAGCCGCATGTATGGAAACAATATTCAGCAACTTGATTCCATTATGGTCTTCTCCCTTCCAGACAAACTCCTTCAGGAGCTAAGTGTAATTCAGTACGACGAACAAACAGCCATAATGACGCAATACGTCATCCATGATCACTACAATCGTGTTCCCGTTTTCAAAAACGTTATTCTGTTCAATCCCGACGAGACCTTCCATAAGGAATACAAGTTTCGTTGGAACGATACGAATCAAAGATGGGATACGACAAACATCCACCAATACCACTACAATGAAAGTGGCCTGTATCTGATGACAATCTCTAGTATCTCAGCAAACCGGCATTACTATAGTAAAATAGAATATACATACAACGAAAGCAATATGCTGGTAGCAGAAACCCACTATCAGCAAAGCACGGATGAAACATGGCGTCCTGTCAACAAAACACTTTATAACTATTCTGACAAACAACTCATTGAAGATAATATACTTTATATGAATCAACTAAACGAAGATTGGCTTCTTCTTTCAAAGCGTTCCTATACCTATGATACATACGGTAATATTAGCGAAGTCCTTTACTGGACGGAAGAAGACTATCCCAGCGATGAGTTTTATATTGATTCAAAATTCATATACGTATACGACTTATCCGTCTCCAGCGATAACATCTTATTCCCATTAGGTTTTACAAGCAATAACAAGCTCACTGAGATTATCGCAGCGAACTACGATAGTGAGCATAACGAGTGGATACCTCAAGCGTCTTTAGTTCTACATTATAGCCCTGGCATTACCACATCAACGACAGAACCAAACACCGAACCCGCTTTTCGTGTTTATCCCAATCCATTTGACGAACATATCAATATCGTATCGGACGAGTACCTCAATCTTACCCTCAATATTTACGATCAACTCGGGATCAGTGTATTACAAACCCATATCACGGGATCTCAAAAAGTCTCCACGGTAGGACTCCCTCCCGGTATATACCACTGTACACTTGATGACAACAAGCAAACAATCATCAAACGATTAATAAAAAAATAACCCAGGCATTCTATTATGCCCTGATTCATCCCTTCAAAATAGGAACAACCAACACTCTCTATAATAGAAAAAGTAAGGCGGGCGATATTTTTACATCCCGTTCTTATTTTTTCAATAATATTCTGAAGGTTGTACCTTCTCCAAGCTCTGATTTAAGAATAAAAATTTTACCACCGTGATAATGCTCAACAATGCGCTTTACGAGTGTGAGTCCAAGCCCCCATCCTCGCTTCCTGGTCGTGTATCCGGGTTTGAAAACATCTCTGAAATTTGATTTGGGAATACCTTTTCCCGTATCTGACACATCTACCGCCAGATAGTGCGCTATATACTTAAGACGGATTGTAATAGCACCGCTACCAGTCATGGCATCGACCGCGTTCTTTACAAGGTTCTCGATCACCCATTCAAATAGCGCGACATTAACCGGGGCCTGCAGGTGTTGTTCCGTTTCAGTCTCCACCCTTAGTGCTATCCTTCCGGAAATACGTGATTTCATATACTCTGCCGTACGCCTGACCACTGCCCCCACATCTTCTTTTTGCAGGCTCGGCGCAGAACCGATATTCGAGAACCTGGAGGCGACCATATTCAGACGCCCCACATCTTTTTCCAGTTCCGGCAGAAAAGCTTCTTTGGGAAATCCCGGATCGCTCCTGAGCAGCTCCACCCAGGCCATAAGCGACGAAATAGGTGTACCCAGCTGATGAGCTGTTTCCTTGGCAAGTCCTACCCATACACGATTCTGTTCTGCATTTCGGCTATAGCTGAAGGCAACATAAGCCAGAACTGCAAAGATCGCGATAATAGTAAGCTGCAGGTATGGATAATACATAAGCTGTCTGAGCAGAAATGAATTGCGATAAAAAATATAATTTTTCAACCCGGGACCAAGCTGCACAATAATAGGACTTCGCTCCTCCCGCATCCTGCCAATCTCTTCACGCAAAAAATTTTCCCGCTCTTCCTCACTGAAATTTACAGGCATCCTTACATTCCGTTCACTGAGAGGAAAAAAATTTTCGTCCGTCAGAATAACAGGAATGGAATTATTTGCTTCGATGATTTCCTGAAAAAGAAAAGTCATATTCCCGTTACTTGGCGCTTCTACAGCATTAATCAATCCTTTTGCATACAAATCAATAAGCTTTTTTTCCCGGTCTGCCAGCGTATCCACCAGTGTCTGAGTGTAAAAAATAGAAGCGCTTCCGATCACTAGCGCGACTATTACAATCAGCGTTTTGTAGCGCGATTTATTCTGATATAAATCCCAGGACTTTAAATTATACAACCTCATAGGAACAAAAACACGAGTGACCTTGTATTTAAATCACTAATAATGGCAATTTATTACATATAGCTTTACCTTTTCAAATGATTCCATTATTTTTGTATTCGGTTTAACTATGGAAGAGAATTTTAAAGCGGTTAGTCTTACCTACAAAACAGCTCCGGTTGATATCCGGGAAATGTTCTCCCTCGATGAAACAGGATGCAAAAAGCTGATGCTTAGCCTGAAGGAGGTAGCAGGCATGGCTGAGTGTCTGGTAATATCCACATGCAACCGCACCGAGATATACTACCTGTCCGAAAAAGACTGTAGCAGCGAGATCATCCGAATGATCGGCATCGTCAAAGGAAACTTTGACGCATCTTCCTATGAGTCCTATTTCCATTGCATACAAGATCACTCAGAAGCCATCGCACACCTGTTTGACGTCGCTGTCGGACTGGATGCACAGGTGATAGGTGACATGCAGATCGCCAGTCAGGTAAAGCATGCCTATCAGTGGGCAGCAGATATAAATATGGCCGGTCCTTTTCTACACCGGCTTATGCATACTACCTTTTTTACCAATAAAAAAATAGTTCAGGAAACCTGTTTCCGTGATGGTGCGGCATCTGTTTCCTATGCAACAGTTGAACTTGCAGAAGAACTGAGCGCTGAGATCGTTAATCCTACCGTACTGGTGATTGGTCTGGGCGAGATGGGCAAAGACGTGTTCAAAAACCTTCTTGATACCTCTATACCCAATATCTATGTTACCAACCGGACACAGAGCAAAGCAACCGAGCTGGCTGAAGGGACCCGGGCAGTTGTTGTTCCTTTCGAAGACACCTGGAAAATAATAGCCCAGGCAGATGTGATCATCTGCTCCATCGCCAGAGAAGAGCCTTTTATCACCAGAGCCATGGTTCAGACCATGCAGATTCTCTCCTTTAAATATTTTATAGATATCTCTGTGCCGAGAAGTGTTGAAGCTTCTGTTGATGAATTGCCGGGAGCTATTGTCTATCACATAGACAACATCCGCAACCGGGCAACCGAAGCATTGGAAAACAGAATCAACGCGATTCCACAGGTACGGGCCATTGTCAGTGATTCAATTGCCGAATTTAACAACTGGTCAAAAGAAATGATGGTATCTCCTACCATCAACAAGCTTAAAAATGCTTTTGAGCAAATCAGGCAGGAAGAACTTGCCCGCTACATGAAGCAGCTCAATGATGAAGAATCCAGAAAAGTGGATACTATCACCAGAAATATCATGCAGAAAATCATTAAGCTTCCTGTTCTGCAACTCAAAGCCGCCTGCAAGCGGGGTGAGGCAGAAACACTTATTGATGTGCTAAATGATTTGTTTAATCTTGAAGATGAAAAAACCGGGGTTAGCTAACCTTTTCCTCTAATACAGAATCTGCCGGACAGTCGATATATAATTCAGAAGGAAGTTTCGTTAAGGATTGGAAGGAACCTAAAGAAATATAAATTCTGTTTTTGTATAAAACGAGCTCTTTTTAATGAAAAAAATACTGCTGTTCGGATTCGCATTGCTGCTGCTTACACTTGTTTCCTGCGATGAAAGCACCGACTCCAAAGAAACCACACCTCCCTACATAAATCAGCCGGTCAGTTCCGACACAGTCGCTTTTCCTATTGCCGTTAATGAACTGATAAAAACAGATGTTGGAGTTTTTCGCGGAGTAACTTTTGGTATGCCGGCCGAAAAAGTCAAGGTACTGGAAGATTCTGTCGCACTGGATGAAGAAACAGATCACTATCTGGACTATCTGATCAGCTATAACTTTGAGGAACTGGAAACCGCAGAAATTATCTATCACCTCGACAGCAGAAAACGTGTCTCCGGAATAGAAACCGTTGTATATCCTCAAAGCAAAAAATCCCAGAAAGCACTATACGAGCAGCTAACCGGTTTTTATAACAGTCGCTACGGTCCCGGCCAGCATACCGGTCAGGATACTATTCAGTGGAAGAGCGAACTGGACAACCTGACGTTGTCGCTGACCAAAGTCGATGCGCTCAAAGTACATGACATTAGCCTGATTTTTACTCCGATAAAACCGGAACCGGTAAAAAAGGACAATTTATAGCCGTATATTCTTGCACAGAGGTAACGGTAATTTATTACCTTTGTATACCTTAGTTTATTTTAATCATTTAATAATCTGCATTATGTTGGAAACAGTTACTGCCACCCAGCAGGCAATAAGCCTGGAAGATAAATATGGAGCCCATAATTATCATCCTCTGCCTGTTGTACTGGCCAAAGGAGAAGGAGTCCATTTATGGGATGTTGAAGGAAAGCATTATTACGATTTCCTTTCGGCATACAGCGCCGTAAATCAGGGACATTGCCACCCGCGGATTATTAATAAACTTATCGAACAGGCTCAGACACTAACACTTACTTCCAGGGCTTTTTATAATAACAAGCTCGGCGAATGCGAAAAATATATCTGTGAGTACTTTGGATACGACAAAGTATTGATGATGAATTCCGGAGCGGAGGCAGTGGAAACAGCAATCAAGCTAGCCCGCAAATGGGGTTACCAGAATAAAAAGATACCGGCAGATCAGGCCGTCATTGTTGCTGCCCGCCGTAATTTCCACGGCCGTACCATGGGTATTATTTCCGCGTCTACCGATCCTGATTGCAGAAATAATTTCGGCCCTTTTATGCCCGGTTATCACGTAATTGACTATGACAATATTGAAGAGCTTGAAAAGGCTTTGCAAAATCCCAATGTTTGCGGATTCCTTGTAGAACCGATACAGGGAGAAGCCGGAGTGTATGTTCCTCAGGAAGGCTATATCAAGAAAGCCCAGGAACTGTGTCACCGTTACAATGTCATTCTGATGGCCGATGAGATTCAGACAGGTATAGCACGTACCGGGAAGCTCCTGGCAACCCAGTATGATGAAGTGCATCCGGATCTGCTGATCATAGGCAAAGCCTTATCAGGTGGTGTATATCCTGTTTCCGCTGTACTAACCAGTGATGAGATCATGCTGACCATAAAACCAGGCGAGCATGGTTCCACCTTTGGCGGCAACCCGTTGGCTTGCGCGGTAGCGATGGAAGCTCTTCAGATCATTACAGATGAGAAACTGGCGGATAATGCTTTCAGAATGGGAGAATTGTTCAGAAGTCGTATGCAGGCTCTGCAATCTAAAACAGATCTGATTACACTTGTACGTGGCAAAGGATTGCTCAATGCTGTTGTTATAAAGCCAACCAGCGAGGGTAAAACTGCCTGGGACGTTTGCGAAGCGCTGAAAGAAAACGGCCTGCTTGCCAAGCCAACACACGGTGATATTATACGTTTCGCTCCTCCGTTGGTAATCACTGAAGAGCAGCTTGATGAATGTTGTTCTATTATTGAAAAAACCATATTGAACTTTGCCTGATTATGGAGTTAAGCAGAAGACCCAGAAGAAATCGTAAGTCACAGACTATCCGGAATCTCGTAAGAGAGCACAGCGTTTCTGTAGATGATCTGGTATTCCCGATGTTTCTGATACCAGGTAATAATACCAAAAACGAGGTTGCCTCCATGCCCGGGATTTTCCGGTTCTCCACCGATCTTTTGCTAAAGGAAATAGATACCTGCATGAGCCTGGGGATAAAGGCCTTTGCCCTTTTCCCCAATATTCCGGAAGAACTGAAAGATGCCAGGGCTTCGGAAAGCTGGAATGATAAAGGACTTTACCTTAATGCAATAAAAAGTATCAAGAAGGAGTTTCCTGAAGCCTGTATCATCAGTGATGTCGCTATGGATCCTTATAGCACGACAGGTCACGACGGACTTGTGGATGCCAACGGCGCTATTCTTAATGACGAAACACTTGAAGTATTGGGAAAAATGGCCCTGGCACAGGCAAGAGCCGGAGCCGATATCATAGGACCTTCCGATATGATGGACGGTCGAGTCGGATATATCCGCTCATTGCTGGACGATGAAGAGTTTACCGATGTATCGATCATGTCCTATACTGCGAAGTATGCCAGTGCTTTTTACGGGCCATTCAGAGATGCTCTTAATTCAGCGCCAAAGTTCGGAGACAAGAAAACCTATCAGATGGATCCGGCCAACGTTACCGAAGCATTGGTGGAGGGCGAGCTTGATGTGCTGGAAGGCGCGGATTTTCTAATGGTCAAACCTGCGCTACCCTATCTGGATGTGATCAAGACACTATATGATGAGTTTGATCTGCCGATAGCTGCCTATAATGTAAGCGGTGAATATGCCATGATTAAGGCTGCGGCTCAAAACGGCTGGCTTGACGGAGAAAAAGCCATGCAGGAAACCCTGCTATCCATCAAACGATCGGGGGCTAAAATCATACTGAGCTACTTTGCCAAAGAGTTTGCATTGCTCTCGAGATGATAAAAAGAAACCCCCGGATGGATCCGGGGGTTTCTTTTTATATGCCTTTTTCCGGAGCAGTCTCTTTCTGCAAACTTCCTGACACGTTTGCTGTTTTTTTATTAAAATTATACTATTTCGTCCGACACCAGTCCATATGATCTTAACAGAAAATATACGTATTTCCAGAATAGTAACCGGCACATGGAAAAACATGTTTTTTTCCGGTCTTACCTGTTTCATAGCATTCTGTATAAATGAGCTATGGCTGAGTAATTTCTTCTCCTTTCCCGTGTTTGTTCCCACCATACTTGGTACTGCTTTGGCATTTTTTATCGGTTTCAACAACAATCAGGCCTACGATCGCTGGTGGGAAGCCCGTAAAATATGGGGAGCAATCGTCAATAATTCCAGAACATGGGCCCGGCAAGTCATATATTATATACATGTACCGGATACGAACCTGGAATATGAAGCTGAAAAAAAGAAAGAGCAGCTTGCGAAAAGACATATCGCCTTTCTATATGCCCTGAAAAACAATCTTCGCGACAGTGATCATGAAAACTGGACCAGCTATCTGACCAGAGAAGAAATACAAAAAGTATCAGAGCAGACCAATAAACCCAACGCGATTCTGTCACTTCAGACAGAAGATCTGGAATGGCTGTACCGGCACCAGTTTATCGATGGGTTCAGGTTTATCGAGATAAATAAAATACTTACCTCCTTTTGCGATGATATGGGTAAATCCGAACGAATAAAGAATACCATATTCCCTACAACCTATAACTACTATTCCAGAAATTTTATCTGGATCTTTATATACTGTACGACCATAGCGATGAGTCATTCTACCGGAATATGGTCGATCATATTAGGCTCCCTTCTCGGTTACGTGTTTTTTACCATACAGGAAATTGGTCAGATACTCCTCAATCCCTTCGAGGCAATTCCTACCGGCATACCTCTCGATCAGATCACCAGGACTATAGAAATCAATATACTTGAAATGCTGGGAGAAAAAGATATTCCATTGCCGGTACAAAGTATCGATGGGGAATATATTATGTAAAATCCGGAAACTACTCTGGTTTTCTACCTGTATTTCTGCTCACAGTCACCCGTTCCGTCCGGACCCCGTCAGCAGCATGTACCCTTACAAAATACATTCCTTCAGACAAGCCGGTCAGATCCATACCGCCGGTTCCAGGAGCAGCATATACGCAAACAAGCTCTCCTCTCAGATCCAGAATCTCGACCAAAGCTATCCGGTCAATTCCGGTTATTGTCAGCATATCAGCACACGGATTGGGAAAGAGCAGCATCTGCTTCGTTTTCTTTCCGGTTTCCAGCCCCACAGCCATATACTCATCAGCCGCATAGGCACACTCACTATTATTGATATCTATATTGGAAGGATCATCTGCACCTTTACCATCTCCTGCAGCGCGCAGATTATTGGTAGGGTCAGGCTTTTGTAAATACACTCCTGAAGACGCCGAGGTATTCTCATTATCACCACCCATCACCGCTGATCCTCCGATGGTCTGCCCCCACTGGAAGGCATTATCTTTAATTATGGCATCACCGTTAATTGCTCCTCCCACAACTACCGCATTTCCCAGGATCTGAACATTACCGGATATGGAACCTTCACTGCCAAACACCTTTGCAGCATCTGCAATAACCACATTACCTGATATCTTTGCCGATTCTCCTACCCGGGCATGCCCCTTCACAACCACCCGATCCCGGATTTCTGCCCGATCAGCAACCACAGCACGACCCTCAACGCGTGCATGATCCAGCACCCTGGCTGTACCGAGCACTCTGGCCTCAGGACCTACATATGCTGTAGCATCTACCTGAGCAGTCCGGGCCACGAAACCTCCGCCGTTGCTGTGCAGAGCTCCCTCCACCCGAGGAGCACCCTCATCCTGATATCCTTCCGGAAGGGCATTCTTTAAAGCAATTTCATAAGGATATCTGTATACTTTGGGGAAACCAGCTTCCCAACGATAATTTGCATGCCTCCGGGGGGCCCCCATAACCACCAGAGCTACTTCCCGGTCTCCCGGCAACACCTCAAATTCGACCAGTGTATCCGGCGCAGCATAGAGCGGACTATAACGCGGACTATGGTCCTCTCCCAAAGCCACAAAACCATAGCGCCAGCCTGCATTATCATTGCATGCAAGCCCTCTGAACCGAAGACTGACAAGCGAGTTTCCTGCTGCATCCCTGACAGGAAACAGCTTGATTACATTAAAACCATGCTCTTGCGGGGCAAGATAATCCGGAATAGCAAAACGGCCTTTTTCAACAGACAAGGGATTGAGAATTGTCTGGAAATCTGTCGGAATATACGGAGATGGACTGGTACGGATGTAATCGCGGATAACCGGCCCCAGGGGCGCTTCAAAATCCCACTGTGCTATTCGCATGGCACAGCGTCCGAACAAATCATTCAGCTGTTCCTGATCATTGCCTGTAAAAAGCCGTCGGATAGTCTCTGTCGGATGCTCCGGATCTTCCGCCTCCAGCCATACGCGGCCAAGGTATGTCAGACCCAGCTCCGATTTTAGCGCCTCCAGCATAGGCCATCCCTGATTCCTGTTACGAGCATTGGTAAAATAATAATGATTTGTTCGCACATACAATGCGAGATCTTTTGTAGCATCCTGTACAAAACCGGCATTCTGACATGCCATAAAGCCTGCTGTCATCGGCCAGAAAGGCCCCACATAAATCCGGCTTCCATTATTATGCGGGCGTTCACCAAACCCATAGCCGGGAATACCGTCAATTCGGGCCATATATGAAAAAGCATGCCCAAGCTCATAGGCAAACATAAATCTATTAACCATTGCAGCTTCGATCCACATTGCCCCGGTTATATTGTCTACTCCTCCTCCATATGCCACACCATTATTGCCCTGACGGATCATTATCGCAAACTTGTACTGATGAATATTGGCTTCCGGATTCCGGGAAGCAAAATCCAGTCTCTGCAGATAATTATCATATATCGCCTCACAGGCTTCCATTTCATTGGTGTCCACTCCGACTCCCTCCTCCCAGAAAAAAATAAGATTAGCGGTCTGAAAGCTCCGGTCTGCCGAATAAGTCGATCCCTGACTGGTAAAATCAGAGGGAATATGCACTTTCTTCTGCGCCAGTCCGGTCAGGACCACCATTGCCAGCATCAGTATGAGAGGAATTCTTTTCACATTATTAGGAGTCAAAACCAATCCATTTGTTTCCCTTATACGCATGCAGGCTCAAAGAGGAACAATAATTGCAGCATTAATCTGTTAAAATTACGCTGTAAGATCACCGGAACGGATACAATGCATTCATTTGCCATTCATACTGCAAATTACAAAAAGCTATGGTATATACTCCTTGCGGGTATCTTACTTCTTTCGGCTCCATGTCCGGTTCGCCATTTTATACAAGAACACTTTGGTGCAGAACACACAGACGTCTCCAACAAACACCGGGCTGTGCTTCCTCTGCAATCATCTTGTGATGTGACCGGCAGCTTCCTTGTCAGATCAGCCGGAAAATCACTTTCCCGACAGAACAGGCAGCGACTCCCGGCAGAAGCTACCTGTAGCCGGACCACAGGTAAACAACTTTCCGTTTTTTTGCATCAGACCGATAACCCATATCGGTTACGACATCTGATTCCTCTTTATATTTTATACAAATGTCTCCGTATACAGGGCTGATTTTTCTTTCCATCCACGATTCAATCTTTGTTTTCTAAAATCGATCAATCATTAAAATCAGCATTGTATGCAAAATCATCCGACCTCCGCATCTTCCATGATTGCGGGACTTTATACTATGTCTTTACGCCTGGTTGTCGGCTGGACCTATTTTTCCGCTTTCTGGCGGAGAATGATTCTTACCAACAAACTTGATCCTGATACTGCCGGGTATATAGGCGAAAAGTTCAATCATTTTCTTCCCAACGCTCTGGGTATTAAACCGATTATCGAATACCTGGTAAGCAATCCGGAGTCTTTGTGGTGGGCCATGCTCCTGTTTACGATAATCGAAGCTGCAACAGGCCTTCTGCTCATGCTGGGCTTTATGACCCGCCTTATGAGTATCAGCGTTATATTTCTGGCACTGGGAATACTATTCGGAGCCGGCTGGCTTGGCACGACCTGTCTCGATGAGTGGCAGATCGGCGTGCTCGGATTCGCAGCCGGACTTGCCATATTCTTTAGTGGTGGCGGCAGCTATTCGCTTGATCAGTATCTGAAGCGTTATGCCTGGGGCAGGCACCGGACTATACAATGGCTGGCTTCCGGTGAGCTACCCTGGTACCCCGGCACACTAAAAAAGACCGCTTTTGCCGGAGCGCTGTTTGCATTATTTATCACGCTGTTTACCAATCAGTATTTTCATGGAGGAGTATGGGGAGTTCTGCACAACAAGTCAGTAAGCCCAAAACTTGAGATGGAGAGGATTCGGCTCAACAAAACGGATCTCTCATTTGACGTATTCAGAACCGAAGGAGCCGATGTATATGGCTCCTTTCTTATCGGGATTACGCTGCATTCTGCTGAGGGAGATACCATTATTGACCTTAACTCCGAATCGCTGGCTTCCTTGCCTGCCCGGAACATTAAAAATCACTATGTTGCCAGGATCAAACCAGGGAAACACAGTCTTGTAATTCCTCTGGGGGCTAAAGCTACCATAACATTGACCGATGACAGGCTTTCCGGGCTGGCTCCGGGAAGTTATTCTCTTACCCTGACAGATATCAGCGGTATTACCTGGGAAAAAGAATTTATCTACCAGGCTCATTAAAAAAAGACCGGACACTGTATCAATCCGGACAGTGTCCGGTCTTAAAAGCTTCCCGGCTTGCCAGATCTCCCGTTCATTTCTAGCTGAAAAGATCTTCATCTCTTACCAGCAGAAGAATAGAGCTTTGCGGAACTATAAAATACTTTTCATTTTCATAGTTAATTTCATAGGATCCGCTCTGAACATATATAGCCAGATCTCCGGCCTTTGCCTGAAGGGGTATATATTTTACCTTTTCATCTTTCTCTTTCCATGGCTCATTTTCTTCTACCGGCAAAGGTATCGGATATCCCGGACCTACTTTCAGCACATAACCGCTTTGTATCCGTTCCTTTTCCTGTACTCCGGGTGGCAGAAACAGCCCCGTTTTTGTACGATCAGAAACCGTGCTGGGCTTTACCAATACTCTGTCACCCACCACAACCAGTTTATCGATTGGATTTTTCACAATTTAAGATAGTTTGTTTTTAATAATTTTCATCGTCTGTTTTATCGCTTCAGCGCTCTGATCATTTCCTTTTTACCGGGAGGACCGGGCAGTCTTTCTACTTCAAACCCGGCTGATTGCAGATTGCGCCTGAACTGTCCCTGAGCGCAATAGGAAACAAGCAACCCGGGTGCTTTTATATAATTATAACACTTTTCTATATTGGAGAGATCCCAGACTTCCGCCTGCTTTCCCGGAGCAAATGCATCAAAATACACCAGATCATAGTTTGCCGTACTCTGCCAGTCCTCAAGCCGGCACATATTCTTTTTAATCACAAAGTACGGTGTGAGCTCCGTCTCCTTTCCCCATTCCAGCTGGTGCATAATTTCATAAAAATGTCCGGCCGGTTCCGGCAGCCTGTCCTTATAGTTCAGCTTTTGCCAGATCTCAGCCGGAAGCGGACAAGGCTCCAGTGTATGGTAAACCACCCGATGCTGATGCTGTTCCGCAAAGGCCAGCGTAAGCAGCGCATTAAGACCTGTGCCGAATCCCACCTCCAGAATATGCAGATCATTTTCTGACTCTGCAGCTTCTTTTAAACCTTTTTCAATAAAGACATACTGCGATTCTGTAACAGCTCCGTGAAGAGAATGATACGTTTCATTCATTTCGGGCAGGAACAGAGTATGCGAACCATCTGCTGATGAAACAATTTCTATATTCATACTGTAAATATCCGGATATGCAAAATTAATGTTGTCGGGAAATAAATGAAATCAAAATACTTCAGTTTCTTTTTATTGAAAAGCGTATATTTTATCCGAAATAAGACGATTATCCTTTGATTCACAAAAAGAGATCTTTATTTATTGAGTAAAAAAATAGCCATCGTACAATCATCATATATTCCCTGGAAAGGATATTTCGATATCATCAATTCCGTGGATGAATTTGTCGTGTATGATACGGCAGGATACTCAAAAAACAGCTGGCGAAACCGGAACCGGATTCCAGGCCCTAATGGTCTGCAATGGCTAACTATTCCTGTAAAAGTCGATTACCTTAATCAGCCTGTAAACGAAATACGGATACATGATTTCCGCTGGGCTGCCAGGCACTGGAAAACGCTGAAAGCCATTTATGGCAAAGCGCCGTATTTCCGGCTCTTCGCTCCTTCGCTGACAGATCTGTATGAGGACAATGCGACAGAACCCTATCTTTCAGCAGTTAACGTTCGTTTTCTGCATTTCATCTGCCGCCAATTGAATATCAGCACCCCGCTATCTTTCGCCCAGGATCTTACAGCTATTGATGATCCTACCGAAAAACTACTACATATATGCCGGTCCCGGAAGGCTACGCATTATCTGACAGGTCCTGCTGCCAGGGACTATCTTCGTCTGTCTCGTTTTGAAGAGGAAAACATTACAGTCGAATGGATGAATTATGAAGGATACCCGGAATATCCCCGGCAGTCTTCTTCTTTTTCACATTACGTGAGTATATTGGATCTGCTTTTCCGGACCGGACCGGATGCCTCAATGTTTATGAAAAGTTTTTCAAATCCATGATTGATTATTCTGTTATCATACCCGTATTTAATTCCTCCGGTTCCATCATAGAAATTACGGATGCTATCAGAGAGTTTTTCGAATCCGAAAATCTCCGCTACGAAATACTGCTGATCAATGATGGATCTTCCAACCCTGACACTGCAATGGCCTTGCAGATTGCTTCCGGACGAAATCCGGCTGTACGGGTTATTTATTTACGAAGAAACTACGGACAGCATGCCGCTACACTCTGTGGTCTGGAGCATAGCCGGGGGCACCGGCTGATCACTATGGATGATGATCTGCAGCATGATCCGGGAGATATTCGTCTGCTCATGGAGAAAAAAGATCATGATATAGTAATTGCCGGCTTTAATGTTAAGATACAGTCTTTCAGTCAGCGCATACTAAGCAGAATCAAGAATAAGCTGGATGAAATTCTTTTGAAAAAGCCGCACGGGCTCCGGTTCTCTTCCTTCAGACTTCTCAAAAGAGAAATTGCCCGGTCTATGCTCAGCATACAGACCCCCTATCCTTACCTGCCCTCCCTGATGCTTCTTGTTACCGGCGATATTGTTAATGTTCCCGTTACTCATCGTCGTCGCAGCAGTGGCAAAAGCGGCTATACCTGGTCCAGAATAATCCGGCTGGCGTTTAACCTTCTGTTCAACAACTCAACCGTATTGCTTCGCTGGATGGCCGTAGCCGGCTTTTCCACAGCCACCCTGTGTCTGCTGACCATGTTCTGGTTTCTGTTCAAAAAAATAGTCTTTGCCATCAATGTCCCCGGCTGGACTTCTCTTTTTGTTTTAATGGCCGGTATCGGAGGGCTTCTGCTGGGCGGGCTTGGAATTATCGGTGAATTTCTGGCACGTATTCTTACCGGCATTGAAAAACGTCCGGCCTACTTTATAAAGGAGGACAGTAATGAGCTCCGCTAGATTCTTCATAATTACCGGCATGCTGCGTTCAGGCACTACATTGCTTCAGCAGGCTCTGAATGCCTGTCCGGACATGCAATGCAGCTATCAGGACAGCACCGGATTATTTACCCGTATCAAAAGTGACTTTCTGAAAACCAGAAACCTCCAGCCGTATCATATCCTCTCAACGCTTTTTCCGGCAGACCCTCATCCGGAACAGCTTACTGCTTATCTTCATCAGCAGGATTTTATAAAACAACTGATTTCAGATCATCCTTCCGGTTCTATTCAGGGGTATAAAGAAGTGCTGATGGAAGAGTTTATTCCCTATCTGCTCCGATACCTCAGGGTTATTCTGGTGATTCGCAACCCCAAAGACGTCATAAGCAGCATGCATTATGGCAATTTTGAACAATATTCCGGCTCACACCGACCTGTACTGTTTGACATCAGAAACTGGAGAAAATCGGCTGCTTTTGCCATTTATGCACGCCGGCATCCCGGGTTCTTACTGCTTCATTATGAAGACCTCGTTTGTCAGTTTGATGAAACCATAAGCAAAGTGCTCCGATTTCTGGGAAGGCCGGTTACAGATATTCCCGACATCCTTCCTGCCCGGCTCAGACATAATTCATCCTTTGCGCAGGATACAGAAGGGGTTTTTACCAATTCGGTCAACCAGTACCGCTATACGCTTGATTCAGAGCTGGAGCAATATATTGAGCAGCTTTGTTTTCCGGAAATGCAGGCACTCGGATACTCATGTCATATGACTCTGAATCAATGGAAAGAAAACAGGTATTACTATATACAGGAACCCTTTCCGATATCGAGACCAGAGTTTAAGGATTTTGATGCAGTCAGTGAATCGGAAAAAGAGCGGGCAAGGCATCTTCTTTTGCAAAGCAACAATTGTTCAGATCAGGATCAGCTGCGAAAAAGCTACATATACCCGGAAATATTTGAAAAATTGCACCTTAGTCTGTAAATATAACGGGTAGGTATTTTCTTTTAAGGAACTGATTTTACAGGAACTGTATACCATTCACCAAAGAGCAGTTTAAAGCTTAAGGGCTCAAAGATTATAATCAGGAAGGCTTTGGGGAACTCAGCCTCAGGAAACCTCAAGCCGGCTTCGAGAACCTCAGTCGCCTGTAGGTTTCCTGAGGCTCCCGAAGGCAAATCGCAACCAGCCTCCTAATTACTTAATCCTAAAAAATCTATTTTACCCCTAATACCGGCAGGGAAAAGTAAAAGGTAGACCCCAGTCCTTTTTGGGATTCGACCCAGACATTGCCGCCTTTAAATTCAACTATTTTCCGTACTATAGCCAATCCTACTCCTTTACCGGAATTTTCTTCCTGGCTTTGTTCCCGTATGGTATAAAAGATATTAAAAATCTTTTCAAAGTATTTGGTATCGATGCCGGGGCCGTTATCCCTGACATAAAAAATATGTGCGGCACTGTCAGAAGCTACTCCGATTTCTATTTTACCGTATTCCCGTTTTATAAAAGCTGCTGCATTGTCAAGCAATTCCTGAAAGATCCTCCGAATCAGGTCCGGCTCAATAGCCAGAACGGGCAATTCATCGTTAATAACAATTTCCATATCGCCGGTATCCTGAAGATTCTCTGCCAGCTCACGAAGCATTGTATTCAGATTTACTTCCTCCACTCTCGATATATCCTGCCTGACTCTGGAATACATCAGCACTCCCATAAGGAGCTTGTCCATTTCATTGACTTTGATGTCGATAAAACCCAGCAGCTCTTTGCCGCTTTCATCAAACTTATCATCGTACTCCAGCCTCAGCAGCTCGGCGATCGACTTGATGGAGTTAAAAGGCCCTTTCAGATCATGGGAGACCACATAGGCAAAATTGTCCAGTGAGCGGGTCGTCCGGTCTATTTCTTTCTGCTTTTCTTCAAGCTGGTACCGCCTATCAGAATCCTGTCCGAGCAGCTGATTGATCAGTACAGCTGTTTTTCCTGTTTCACTTCTCGGGTTGGGTACAAACAACAAGGCATCTGCTTTTTTGTCAATAATAGCCTGCAAGGACCTGCGGAGGTACCTGAGCGGTTTTACATAGCCAAGGTACATCCAGCCGATAACAAGAAGTAAAAATACCGTAATAATCAGATATACAGCAAAAACAAATGAAATCATTCACAAATTTACAATAAACTTATAAGGTTCTTATTGCTAAGGCAATAAAAACTATTATTCAGGAGATTTTGTTTATTGTATCTGAAAGGATTTTTTTCCATATCCAGCACCAGTCCTCCGGCAGCTTCCACAATTGCCTGTCCGGCAGCAGTATCCCATTCCATAGTCGGTCCGTGTCTGTAATAAACATCTGCTTTGCCTTCTGCAACCATACAGAACTTCAGGGAGCTTCCTTTGGAAAGCATCTCTTTTACACCCAGCTTATTCAATACTGTCTGCTCCTCGGGCGATGAATGCGACTGACTTCCGACAGCTACCAGATCTGAGGTACGCAGCCCGGTACGCAATTCACTTCTGCCCAGCTCGTCTTCTTTGAATGCCATCACACCTTTCTGTCCGAAGTAAAAAGCCTTAGTTGCCGGAATGTAAATTACACCAAGTAACGGCACTCCGTCCTCTATAAGCGCGATATTTACTGTAAACTGGCCATTTCTTTTTATAAACTCTTTGGTCCCGTCCAGAGGATCTACCAGCCAGAATCTCTTCCATTCCTTCCGTTCATCGTATGAGATATCCCTGCCTTCCTCCGACAATACCGGAATACCGATAAACGATGCTTCAAGCCCGGAAGCAATGATTTTGTGCGACTCTTTGTCTGCCAGAGTCAGCGGAGAATCGTCGGCTTTAAAATCAGTGATTGCAGAAAAATCTTCCCTCTGATAAATCTCCATGATCTTTTCACCGGCCTTTACAGCAATATTTTTCAGGATCTGACAATCAATTTTCTCTATTTCAATGTTTTTCATATATGCAGTTTTTCAATTCAACTTGTTTTACAGAAAGTAGTCTATTAAATCGCTCAAATTAATAGAAGTTTAACACATTCCTGAGTTTTATTATAAAATAATGCTATTTTTGTTTTTTGACTATGAATACTTCGAGCAATATACATCCCATCTTTGACACCATTTTAAAGCAAGGTGACAAAGAAAGATTACTCAAACAACGAGGCATTGTTCTCTGGATGGTAGGTTTATCAGGCTCCGGCAAAAGTACACTTGCCAAAGCGCTGGAGAAAGACCTGCATCAGGCTGGTTATCTTACCCAGCTTCTGGACGGGGATAATCTCCGCACCGGACTAAACAATAATCTCGGTTTTTCGGAAACAGACAGGCTTGAAAATATCCGCCGGGCTGCAGAAGTATCTAAGCTGTTTATGAATTGCGGCATTGTCACCATATGCTCTTTTATAAGCCCGACCGAAGAGATCCGCAGCATGGCCCGTGAAATTATCGGTGAAGGTTTTATGGAGGTTTATATCAATTGCCCGATCGAAATATGTGAACAAAGAGACGTCAAAGGGCTTTATAAAAAAGTACGGAACGGAGAAATTAAAAACTTTACTGGTATCGATTCACCGTTTGAAGGACCTGCCCGTCCGGACATAGAGATACGAACCGATCTGGAACCTCTGGAGGATTGCAGAAAAAATCTATTTGATACAGTTCTAACTAAAATCAACTATTAACAGGAGCAAAAGGACCTGATATAATTAGTACCATGGATTATAACTTAACCCATCTGAAACAACTTGAGGCCGAAGCAATCTTCGTTATGCGAGAAGTTGTTGCTCAATTTGAAAAACCTGCCTTGTTATTTTCCGGCGGAAAAGACAGCATTGTAATGGTCAGACTGGCTCAAAAGGCATTCTGGCCCGGCAAACTGCCTTTCCCTCTTGTGCATATAGATACAGAGCACAATTTTCCTGAAACCATCACCTTCAGAGACGAACTGGTTGAAAAACTCGGAGCCCGTCTGATTGTACGTTCCGTAGGTGACTCTATCAAAAGCGGCAGAGCAGTAGAGGAAAAAGGCGCTAACCCGAGCCGTAATGGTCTTCAGACCATTACACTCCTTGATACCATTGAAGAATTTAAATTTGACGCATGCTTTGGCGGAGCGCGCAGAGACGAAGAAAAAGCACGGGCCAAAGAACGCTTTTTCTCTCACAGAGATGAGTTCGGGCAGTGGGATCCGAAAAATCAGCGCCCCGAGCTGTGGAGCCTGTACAATGGCCGCAAACACATAGGCGAGCATTTCAGGGTGTTCCCGATCAGCAACTGGACAGAGATGGATGTATGGCAATACATAGCGCTGGAAAAACTGGAGATCCCAAGCATCTATTTCTCACACACAAGAAAAATCATCAACAGAGGAGGTACGCTGCTGGCCGAGTCGCCTTTTGTTACCCTTCTGAAAAACGAAACGATAGAAGACCGGATTGTTCGTTTCCGGACTGTAGGCGATATGACCTGTACGGGAGCAGTAGAATCTCAGGCTTCCAATCTCCAGGAAATAATCGAGGAGGTTGCTTCTGCAAGATTGACCGAACGCGGAACCCGTACCGATGACAAGCGGTCTGAGGCTGCTATGGAGGACCGCAAAAAACAAGGATATTTTTAAGTAAAGGTTTAAAAAGTAAATGCTTAAAAGTCTCTGAACATTAAACTTTACTATCATAAGCTTAAAAACTTTGATCTGATAATCTTTACATCACAAAAAACTTTTACACACTACTTCTGATGAAAACTGAAAATAACGGATATCTGGATATGGACCTGCTGCGCTTTACCACCGCCGGCAGCGTAGATGATGGAAAAAGTACATTAATCGGCCGTTTACTCTATGATTCCAAAGCCATCTTTCAGGATCAGCTTGAAGCCATTGAGCAGTCCAGCACACAGAGAGGAGACGGACATGTCAACCTGGCGCTTCTGACCGACGGGCTTCGTTCCGAGAGAGAGCAGGGTATTACTATCGATGTCGCTTACAGGTATTTCGCTACTCCGAAACGCAAATTTATCATAGCCGATACTCCGGGACATATTCAATATACACGCAATATGGTTACCGGAGCCTCTACTGCCAATCTGGCAATCATTCTGGTTGATGCCCGAAACGGTATTGTTGAGCAGACCTGTCGTCATTCCTTTATTGCTTCCTTATTACAGATTAAGCACGTAGTAATCTGTGTCAATAAAATGGACCTGGTAGATTACAGCCAGGATGTATTCGAAAAAATAAAAAGCGATTATGAAGACTTCTCTTCCAAGCTGAATATTCCGGATATACGCTTTATTCCGATCAGCGCCCTCAATGGCGACAATATTGTGGATCGCTCCCAACATATGCCATGGTATCAGGGAAGCACACTTCTGTACACTCTCGAAACCGTTCACATAGCAAGCGATCTTGATTATGTCAACAGTCGTTTCCCTGTACAGTGCGTTATTCGTCCGCAAAGCGATGAATACCATGATTTCAGAGGATACGCAGGCCGGATCGCGGGCGGGGTTTTCAAACCCGGCGATGAAGTACTGGCGCTACCTTCCGGCTTCACTACCAAAATCAAATCTATTGAGACCATGGACGGACCATTGAGCGAGGCTTTTGCTCCTATGTCGGTCACTATGACCCTGGAAGACGAGATTGATATCAGCCGGGGTGATATGATTGTAAAACCAAACAATCAGCCCAATGCCACACAAGATGTTGAGGTTATGATATGCTGGCTGAATGAAAAACCGCTGCAGGCTAACGGAAAATATATTCTGAAGCATACCAGCAAGGAGTGTCGCTGTATTGTAAAAGAAATACGCTATAAAGTAAATATCAATACACTGCACAGAATCGAGGATGATAAAACCATAGGTCTGAACGATATCGGCCGGATTCTGCTAAGGACCACCAACCCTCTTTTCTGCGACAATTACAATAAAAACAGAACTACCGGAAGCCTTATCCTGATCGATGAGTTCACAAACGAGACTGTCGGAGCAGGCATGATATTGTAAGGAATAATCCGCATTCATTCTATAAATAAAAAAAACCGCTTGATGCGGTTTTTTTTATTTACCCGTCCGGACCGGCTTTGCCGGCCCGGACAGATTATCAATCAAAAGTAATCCCTGTCAACCTAAACTACTCAACTTCCAAACCTCAACCCTTCTATTATAAGAACTTCCTGCAAAATATAATGTTTAGTCCTTTGTCAAACTATCTGCAAAGATTATGATATTTGCTGCATGAAGTACCGTAGTAAATTACCGGATATAGAAACGACCATTTTTTCTGTTATGTCGCAGCTTGCCGCAGAACACAAAGCTATCAATCTGGCCCAGGGCTTTCCTGATTTTGCCTGTTCCCAGCAGCTGATTGATCTGGCAAAAAAACACATGCACCACGGATGGAATCAGTATGCGCCCATGCCCGGTGTACTGCCTCTGCGGGAAAAAATTGCTCAGAAAACCCGGGAGCTCTATCAGTATCTGCCCGATCCCGGTACGGAGGTTACCGTAACCTGCGGCGCCACGGAAGCCTGCTATACCGCCATAGGCGCATTTGTGGGAGAGGGCGATGAAGTCATTATTTTCGAACCGGCATTTGACAGCTATGTGCCCGCAGTCCGGCTCCATGGCGGCGTACCTGTATTTGTAGAGCTCAGCTATCCCGATTTTGAGATCCCCTGGGAAGAAGTCAGCGCAAAAATCAGCTCCAGAACCAGGATGATTATCATCAACTCACCGCACAATCCTACCGGAAGCATACTGAAAGCTTCTGACATAGCGGCTCTGGAAAAGCTGGTTCAGGACACCGATATTCTTATTCTGAGTGATGAAGTATACGAGCATATTGTCTTTGACGGAGCAGAGCACGTAAGTCTGCTGCGTTATGAAAGTCTTCGGGAACGTCTGCTGTCTGTCTTTTCTTTTGGCAAGACGTTTCATACTACCGGCTGGCGTATAGGATACTGCATAGCCCAGGCTGAACTTATGAAAGAGTTTCGCAAGGTACATCAGTACATTACTTTTGCTGCTGCCACGCCTTTGCAATATGCCATAGCCGATTTTCTGGACAACAGAGATGAATATCTTTCTCTGTCTGCCTTCTACCAGTCCAAACGGGATCATTTTATCGGGCTTATGCAGTCATCCCGCTTTACCTGCGTACCATCCGCCGGCACTTATTTTCAGCTGTTTTCCTACAAAAACATTTCTGATATACGGGATACCGAGATGGCAGAATGGCTCACCCGCGAAGCCGGAGTAGCCTCAATTCCCATATCTGTATTCTACCATTCCGGAAAAGACGAGAAAGTTCTTCGCTTCTGTTTTGCCAAAGAAACCATTACGCTGGAAAAAGCCGCAGAAAAGCTATGCAGAATCTGACCGTAACGACCGTACAAACCTCTTTGTACTGGGAAAACCCGGGTGCCAACCTGGCCATGCTCGAAGAGAAAATATGGAATGCCGGATCAATCGGTGACCTGATTGTATTGCCTGAGATGTTTACTACAGGCTTTACCATGAATGCTCCGGCTCTGGCCGAACCGATGAATCTGACAACCTGCCGGTGGATGAAGCAAATGGCTGCCCAGACCGGGGCTGTACTAACCGGAAGTATCATCATCCGGGAAAACAGCCGGTATTACAACCGCATGCTTTGGGTCGAACCGGATGGGCGAATCGACTTTTATGACAAAAGGCATCTGTTCCGCATGGCCGATGAGCACCTGGTTTTCTCCGCCGGTGAAAAACGTCTTATAAAAGAGCTGAAAGGCTGGAAGATTGCTCCTTTTATCTGCTACGATCTGCGTTTTCCCGTCTGGTCCAGAAACACGGAAGCAGAAAGCTATGACCTGGCAATCTATATTGCCAGCTGGCCTGCTGCCAGAACATTAGCATGGAACACACTTTTACCGGCCAGAGCTATTGAGAATCAGTGCTATGTAACCGGCGTCAACAGAACGGGAACTGACGGTAAAGCCATTGTTTACGAAGGCAGCTCCGGAATATGGAATTTTCTGGGAGAAAAAATAAACGATTCGGGTCATGCCGAAGTTATTCAGACCGGATCTCTTGATATGGCCAAACTACAGTCCTTCCGATCAGCGTTTCCGGCTTTCCGGGACAGTGACCGTTTTTCCATCCATCAGACCGGCAGGTAATATTTTTTAGATTCTTAACATTCAATTATTCACTATTAAAAAGTATTTTTACCCGTTTAAAAACCATTTAAAAAATATGAAAAGGATTATTTTGATTACATCGCTGTTTCTAACAGCCACATTTTCATCATTTGCCCAGGGTTTTGAAAAAGGGGATGTTCATCTTAACCTGGGTGTCGGTCTGCTGGACCATGTCGGCAACGGATACTCTTTTCCTCTGAACAACAAAGTAGGATTACCGGCTTTCAATGCCAGTGTCGACATCGGAATCCATAAGTGGATTACCGTAGGACCTTATCTGAGCTACAAAACCAGATTTTTCAAAGGCGGTGATCCAAACTGGATCGACGGACGTCTTAGCGACAAAGTAAATGAATCATGGTACTATTTCGGAGCAAGAGCCACTTTTCAGATCACTCCTTTCCTGAACGAGGTTGCCAATACCAATATTCCTGAAAATCTGGATCTGTATGCCGGAGTGCTTGCCGGAATAAATCTGTATCATAAAAGAACCCGGTCTGCTGTTGACGGTGTAAATGATTATACCTTAACAACTACCAACGGTCATGCTTCTCTGCTTGCTGCAGGCGCACGCTATATGTTCGCAGAAAACGTCGGGGTTTACCTGGAAATATATCCGTTCGGTTATACCAGTCTGTTCAATACCGGATTTTCCATAAAATTTTAATCCCGGAACTGCGAAACTATGCCCGTCATTGGTCGAATACTATTCTCCTGCATCATTATTCTGGGCTTATCCGCAAATGGTATGGCTCAGGAGTTCCGGAAAGGAAATGTTGCTTTTCAGCTGGGCTTTACCCTGTCTGACTACAACAGCCACGAATGGGTAAGCTCTACCCTGCTGCCTTTATACGGCACGATAGATATCGGCATTCATGATTATGTCGCTATAGGATTTATGGCACATTACTTTTCCAAGACCTACCGCAGGGAAGGAGAAGTGTACAACAGCCGTATTCCCGGATATGAATATGCTTCCGACTGGCGTATCAGGGAAAACTATCTGAGTGTCGGAGCCAGAGGGACGTTTCTGATCACTTCTTTTCTCAACGAAGTCGCTAATACCAGCATTCCTGAAAACCTGCATCTCTTTACCGGTGTGCACCTGGGACTGGACCATTACCGTCAGAGCAAAGAAAACGAGTACAAAGACTATCCGACAGCTTCCGATCTGGAACCTTTCGGCGGACCTTTTATCGGTGCAAGGTATCTTTTCTCTGATCATGTAGGTGTATTTACCGAGTTGGGCATAGGCTGGGCCGGTCATCGCAACAGTGCTCAGTTTGGCGCATTCGGACTGGCATTCAGCTTCTGATACGGGAGCTATCTTCATAAAAGCAACGAGGCCGGCAAAACCGGCCTCGTTGCTTTTACTTTATTTGTCTATCGTCTTTTATCGTCCGGCTATTTTCAGCGGACAGGCCGTATTTTGCGATACTACAGAGACAATCACAGGACCGGATGGCCCGGAAAGTGTTCTGCCTTCCCCAGGTAAAAACCACCTTCCCCCATCATAACATATTAATCCGATCGGGGTTGATTAGCAAAGAGCTGTTAACTTAAATGAAGATTCGGAACTTTTTCCTTGCCTTATTTTTTCTAATATCCATACTTTCTTCTGCGCAGCATGCGCAGCCCTACTATCCGTATTCTCTGCAAAAAGGTGATTTTCTGATCAGCACCGGCATATCATTGGCACATTTCAAAACAGTCAACTATGCCAACTCATCCCGGACAGGCGTATTTCCGGAGATCTCTCTGGTCGGTGAATATGCCATAGCCGATGAGCTGAGCGTAGGTCCTATTGTCTCCTATTATGCCCGCAGGTACAAATACGATACGCCCGCAGAAACCTTTGTATTCGAAGCAAACCGGTATTTTGTGGGTGGAAGAGCTTCTTTTCATTTTGCGCCCTTTCTTGAAAAGCATCTGGTGACCAATCTTGACAGCGAGCATTTCGATATTTACATGGTATTCGGGGCCGGCTACAAGGGTACATTTTTTGTCAATGACCCGTACAACCGCGCCAACGGGCGACTGAGCGCCATAGCTATGGCCGGTTTGCGCTATATGTTTTTTGAAAATATTGGTCTCTACGCAGAAGGCGGTCTGGGTCCCTTCGCGGCATTTACCTTTGGTCTGACAGTGCGGCTATAATAAACTGTTTCTGCTGCTCTTCCTCTTTACGGGTGCAGTACTGCTCCCCGAGACCCCTGAAGTACTCATCAACCTCCTCATTGTGTATGGTAGAAAGCACAAAGCATTTGTCCCTGCCTGCCATAATCAGATTCTGAAGCAGATAAAGCTTGTCAGGTCTGATATTTTCGCTGCCCCCGATAATCAGGAGTACCCTGTCTGCCGCATCGATCATGGTACGGCCATATTCAAACAGCTCCTGATCGGAAAACTGGTCCAGGTCATAAAAGGAGAAATCGCAGAAGTTTTCCTGAATAAAAGGGGTAAAGGGGCCTCCAAAAGAATAGCTCCTGAAATCCTCGATGACCTGAAAATTAATTATCGCTTTCATACTAAAATTAAAACCCCAATTCGTATTTTTCTGTTTTAAACACAATCGCAAGAAATCACTACCGGTATGTCTATCGAAGCAATCTACCAGCTCTTTTCGGCCTCAGAAGGCGTTTGTACAGACACCAGACAGATTCGTCCGGGCGTATTGTTTTTTGCCCTCCGGGGAGCCAGCTACAACGGCAACCTCTTTGCCGCTGCAGCGCTGGAGCAGGGTGCCTCCTATGCCATCATTGATGACGAAAGCTGCAAAGTTAGCGATCGGTGCTTACTGGTACAAGATGTTCTGAACTGCCTGCAGGAGCTGGCCCGTTTTCACCGGCGCCGCTTTACGATACCCTTTATCGCCGTCACGGGCTCCAATGGCAAGACCACTACCAAAGAGCTTATCCACAGTGTGCTCTCCACTACCTATAAAACCTATGCCACCAAAGGCAATCTCAACAACCATATCGGCATACCGCTGACCCTGCTTTCCATAAAAGAAGATGCTGAAATGGCCATCATCGAAATGGGGGCCAATCATCAGAAAGAAATCGAAGGCTACTGCCGGATCGCCGAGCCTACGCATGGCATCATTACCAATATCGGCAAAGCCCATCTGGAGGGTTTTGGCGGGCTGGAAGGCGTAAAAAAAGGCAAGGGCGAACTCTACGCCTATCTGAAATCCAGCGGCGGCACTGCTTTTATCAACTCGGCCAATCCTCTCCTTATGGATATAGCACGGCCGGAGCAGGCTGTCTTCTATCCGCAGGAGAATGATTCTTACTCCTGCACGCTGATAGAAACCAATCCGTACATATGTTTCAGAGCCGCCAACGGAGACCGGATCCAGACACAGCTGATCGGCCGGTACAACTTTGACAATATTGCCGCAGCACTCTGCATCGCCAGATATTTCGATGTACCGGATGCGGCAGCCAACCGGGCAGTCAGCCTCTATGTACCGGACAATAACCGCAGCCAGGTGATCCGGCAGGGCGCCAATACGGTGCTGCTCGATGCCTACAATGCCAATCCTTCGAGTATGCAGGCTGCTCTCGAAAACTTTGCCTCTCTGCCCGGTTCCGGCAAAATAGTTATTCTGGGTGATATGTTTGAGCTGGGGGAAGAGTCGGAAGCAGAACATGAACGCCTCGGCAGACTGATCTGTGAAAAAAAGTTTGATACGGTACTGCTATGCGGTACACACATGGCCCGGGCGCTGCCCACCTGTCCGGGAGCGCTCTATTTTACCGACCGACCGGCGCTGGAAAACTATCTGGGCACTGTATCTTTTACGGGAGCGCAGATACTTATCAAGGGCAGCCGGGGCATGGGACTGGAAAAGCTGCTTCCCCTGCTATAAAGCGGAGTGCTTTAATAGAGATACACGAAACAGGACCGGGCGCCTGCTTCGATATATATATTCGATTTACAGACAATATTTAATTGTTAAAAGAACGAAGTTCAAGGCTTAAGGCTCTAAGATGGTGGTGCAGATAGCTATCGGTGAATACTGAGCTTACCGAAACCCGCAGGCTTTGAGAGCTTCTGGCTGCCAACTGCAATCGAACGTTTCGGGACTTCGAGAACCTCAGTCTCCGAAACTTCAGGGATTCTTTCCTGGTTTCATTCGGGAGCCCCAGGCTGCCAACAGAAAGCTGAGGCTCCCGAAGCCTGATTTCCGGAGGTTCGGGCACTTTAGCTGCCGGAAAATCACTTCCTGCTGAAATAACCTGAAGATTATTTAATTCAGTCTCCGGCAGGTTTCCAGCGATCCAGCTTTTTCAGTACAGCTTCCAGCTCGTCCGGCCTGGCAGTGCCCAGCAGCAGATGCCTGCCCTGATCATATACCAGCTGCAGCCCATGCCTGCCGGATACATTATAAGCCATGCCTTTTTTCCAGCCTATACGCAAGCCCCAGCCACCAAACTCCCTGAGCGGGCTATAGCGACGTACATAGGCCTGTCCGATGCGGTCCCAGATGATTTTTCTGAAGTGTTGCAGCGGATAGTAACGATAGTATACGCCCTCTTCAGTGATCTTTGTTTCCAGCCTGACAAACAGGAGAAAGGCTGTAAGTGTCAGGTTAAACAGATTGAGCAGGATCAGCGCCGTATCCGGCAGAGGATCATTGCCAAAATCCTGTTTCAGCACCAGCTGCCTGAATAATCCGTACAAAAATACGCCATTGACTGCCAGCACCATGACCCACAGCCAGATCTGGCGAAAATATTGCTTTTCTTCAAAAATCGTTTTTTTATCTTCCATAACCGGATGGTCTTTTTTGTAAGCTGCACTATAGCATATAACACATATTGTCTGAGACGATTATCTGACTTTCAAAACCTAAAAGAGGTCTCATTATAATGGTTCCGCGTCTATTCCTTTTGCCCTGAGCTCATCAAAAACCCTCTGATCATTGCAAAACAGAACCATATTCTTCAGATTGGGAAAGTGCTTTACATCATCATATGATGCTATATCAAATACATCATCCTCCCCATCCCAGAAAGGAATAATATTCATATATACATTGTTTCCGCCATCCTGGTACAGCCTGGTAATCTTATCTGCAAACTTTCTGTCAATCTCCAGATTCCTAAAATAGTCAACCACCTCGGGAATAGGCTCGTATCCCTCCTCTTCCATATCAATTTCCCGCTTATCATACAGCTCTGCAAACTCATATACATCAAATTCCGGCTTCAGCAGCTTCTGATTATACATCAGCTCTTCGATAACCAGGAGCTTGAAGTTGAAGTCCGCAAATTCAATTATGTCACCTTTACTATTTTTCATTTTATACATATCACTTTTCTTTTTCGGTGGTGCTTTCTTTTCAGCTTTCAGGACTGTAATCTCGCAGATCTCTTTCGGCTCTCCGGCTTCAAACCGGATTTCCACCTCCAGATCCCCTACTATGTAGCTTTTGTAAATATAATCTTCCTTTGTAATGGTGACATAGTCCTGATAATCGGTTCCTTCGATTTTAATGCTGCCATTAAAGTTGTCTTCGGGATATTTTTTATCATTGATCTGAATCCTCAGTTCAAATATCTCCATATCATCTGACGAAAATCCGTCAACGCCTGTATTCTTCCAGACATAACGTCTTTCTGCATCATTGCTGCCCGACACATCGGGCATCCCCAACAAGTCATTGAGAGTGGCTATGGCGATCGGAAATTCCGTGACCTTTCCGTTTATATGCATTCCCTCTTGGGTAAAATCAATCTCAAATGTATTCATATCGTTTGTATTTACTGCCATCATCTGGGTTTTCAGAATGGATGATCATCCCTGCGGGCGGAGGCCGGATTATCCATTTACACCAAATATAACAGCCAGAAGGCTTTATTAATAGTTACTGCTCCACAGAACGGAACGACCATGCAAGCTATTATTCTCCCTTCCCCTCAAAGCTTTCCAGCTCCTTATTGACCTCATCCAGTAATTGCTGCTCGGTTGGCAGGTATAATCTGTACTGACTTGCTACAATTTGTTTTTGCCCCTCGGGTAAGGAGAATCTGACTACAGCATCGTTTTTACTGGCACAAAGCAATATCTCGATTGTCGGGTTTTCATGTGGCAGTTTTTCCGTACGGTCATAATAATTGACGTACATCTGTAATTGCCCGATGTCCTGATGCGTTAGTTTATGCGTTTTAATTTCAATAATTACAAAACATTGCAGCAGGCGGTTGTAAAAGACCAGGTCTACAAAAAACTCATCTCCCTCTATATGTATTCTCTTCTGTCGTGCTACAAAGGAAAATCCGTTACCCAGTTCCAGCAAAAAATCCTGAAGATGAGTAATAATAGCGGCTTCCAGATCTTTTTCGTAGTAGGATGCCTCCCTTTTCAGATCAAGAAATTCCAGAAACATCGGGTCCTTTATAATTTCTTTGGCATCAGAAGGAAGCTTTTCGTTTCTTGCTATGGCCAATACACTTTCCTTATCATTGCTCATCAAAAGACGTTCGTACAAGCTGCTATTGATCTGCCTTTCCAACTGGCGAACTGTCCAGTTATTCTTTATGGTTTCGGCGATATAAAACGCTCTTTGATCTTCCGTATCGAGGCTTACCAGTAGCTTATACTGGCTCCAGCTCAATTGCGTCCACAGTGTAGACGCAATTGGAAATGTACGGTAAAACTGCCTGTATCGCTCCAGTTGCCTAACCGAAAATCCGCTTCCAAACTCTGGTTGCAGCTGTTCGGAAAGGTATTTTATAAGATAGGTACCATAATCGGCCCGATCTTTTCCCTCTTGTTCTTCTTCAAAAATACGCCTACCGATATGCCAGTACATGAGTGTTCGCTGGTGGTCAACAGCACGAATAGCTCTGTCTTTTGACCGAGCAATGATGGCTTTTATGTCAGATATGAGGAGCTGGTTTATACGCATGGAATTTGCCGCAGAAAAATATAATTATCTTACCAATAAGCGGACAGTATGTACATAATCAGGCTATTCGCTGATTTTATGGGATCAGACATCAACCGATACAAAATCCCATTATTGCCCGGGTTTCCCAAATAATCTCTATTCCGCCATCGCTCCGATTCCCCGGACGATTACTATCCCTGTGTCCGAAGGCCTTCTAACTAACCGTCATTCCGCAAAGCGGAACGACAGAGACAATCCATCCGGCTACCAGTACCTTACTTTCCGGCGCTGAGCCGGGCAATCTCATTTTTCAGCTGATTGATAAGCTCCTCCATCAGACGGATTTTGTCTTCATACAGCTTACGCTCATTGTCAGAAAGCTGAATATTATTATGGATAATATAGCCAAAAGACGCATGGTCATGATTATTCGTGAGGTTAAAGAACATTTTTTCATCAAAGGAAAGAATATCCTGCACGGTGATATCAAGCGCTTTGGCAATCTGCACCAGCCTTTCCTGGCTTATAGTGGTTTCGTCGGTTTCCAGCTTGGAATAGGCCGACTGGCTTATGCCCAGCTTGTCTGCCATATGGTCCTGTGTGAGGTTTCTCAGCTCCCGTATCTTTTTGATCTTGGTTCCCAGTGTTGTCATATCGTTGATAGTCAGAATATATTAGAAAGAGCAGGAATATTTTATTCCCTGTCAGCCAATTATTTTTGGCAATAAACGAATTGATTGTTTAAAAAACAACGCTATGATTTTTTTTGAAACTGCACAGGCCGGCGGGTGGCCGGCAGAAGCCTGCACGCTCCATCCGGCCGGGTGGTACCGTGGTCTGGGCACAGCGCTGACCTATATCCAGACCTGCCTGATACGTATTCACAACGACCGGATAAAGCTGGAAATGGCTATGCTCACCCGGAACGAATTTGACAGAAATACCGGAGAAACACTGCTGAAAATACAAAAAGAGCTGCATGATCTGCGGGACAGTCTGTACAGGCAGGTATCAATGTCTCACCATCGCCCGGATTTTCCGGGTGATTCGGATTCCTTACAGCCTCCGGCCAGATTGTCAATCTGCACCAAGATAAACGGCCAGAGGCCTTACCAATCATCGTCACTCGCCGAAAGCGAGCGACAGTAGAGTGCCCGGATTTTCCGGGTGATTATTGTCCCCTGTATCCGCTATTTAATCATAACACTTTTTAAAGAGTGATTAATTTTGATGTTTTTAGCAAAAAACGTATACTTGCCCACTAATTTTCAGATCACAAATTCACTGACAGCTATCGATTTGCATCCTATGCACACCATTTTTATATCTTCAAAAACACAGCATCGTATCCTGCTAGGCGCTGCCTGGCTGCTGATGACCACTATCCGGCTGCAGGCACAAACCATATCTCCCGGACTCAGACAGGACCAGCAGACAGAGCGATCGTACCCTATGGGCGCTACTGCCCGGGATATTGAGGAACAAAGCTACCGCACTGCCGAACAGAAAATGGGGGCGTATATCAACCGCCCCTACCGCACTGCCGAAGAAAACCGGCAGGCCGCGCAGGAATATCTCCGGCAACAGCACCGGCAAAGCTCTATCCGGCAGGAAGAGCAGCACCGGATGATTGCCGGGCTGCTTAATGAAGCCCACTCAGCAGCAGGCAGGAGCGGGACAGCAGACCCTGCGTATTACCGGTCTCCGGAGTTTGCCGACCGGACCCGCGCATATACCAATGCCCTCGGCTTACTGAGCGCCCAACTGACGGGCAGCAGGCCACTCTCGGTTTCCGAAGCCTATTTTATGCTTGAAAATGCCTGGGGCGAGAGCTATCTGAGCAGAGAAGAATACGAGCATATACTGGATCATTCGGCAGGATTTATCCGTGCCTGGCTCAAATCACAGAAGCTCAGCCCGTATAATCAGCCGGAGCTGCACTTCGGTATACAGAAATTTATGCGCGATACGCTTTCCCTGCTCAGCCCGCATCCCGATCAGCCCGGCCGCTATGTGCGGACCACGCATCTGCCTTTTTTCTACGATTATGTCGATTTTCGGGGAGAAAAGGATTTCCGAAGCTATTTTCTTACCAAGTGTCTGGCTACCGGCGGCGGGCAGTGCAACAGTATGCCGGCCGTATACTGCGTGCTGGCCGAGCGGCTGGGCGCCACCGCCTATCTCTCGCTGGCTCCGCACCATGCCCTGGTCAGATACTCCGACGCGCAGGGCCGCCTGCACAACTACGAGGCTACCACAGGCTGGCACCTGTCGGACCGCTGGTACGAAGACAACCTGTTTATAAGCCCGGAGGCAAAGCGCAGCGGCATATACCTCGATACGCTCAGCCGGAAGCAGATCGTAGCCAACTGTGTGCTGGATCTGGCCCTGGGCTATATGCAGAAATTCGGCATAGCCGACGGCAGCTTCATCAATCAATGTATCGATGCAGCCATGACAGCTTTTCCCCGCCGGAATGCCCTTCAGGCCTACCTGCTCAACAGCGTCCTGCTGGCCGGGCAGCTGGAGCGATTGTTAGGGCAGCATGGTATCAGAGATATCGACCGGATCGATCAGCTGCCGGAAGCACGGCGGCTGCGGGACGCCCTTCTGCAAAACGAAGCGACGATCTCCCGTCTGGGTTATCAGCCACTGCCCGAAGCGCTGTATGAAAACCTGATGCGACAGCACGAATTCAAAGGCAGCCGGCAGGAGCAGTCTGGTCAGCAGAAGCGCAGCCGGTTTATTCAGTCATTTTGAGAAAAATAATCACTAAATTTACATAGAATGAAGTCTTTACTATTTTTTTTCACCGCTCTGACCTTCCTTCTGCCCGGTTTCGCGGCAGCGTATGACTCCGGCGATATAGCTGCGAGACAGTACCGGGAAGCCCTTCAGAAACTGACGCAGATGCTGGAAGGCAAAACACCGCTGAGCTATGAACGGGCGCTGTTCTGTATCGAAAATGCTTTTCATAACAATACGCTGGACAGCCTGCACTACCGGCATATGCTGGACACACATACCCGGCGTATCCGCGGGCTGATGGATGCCAACCGCGACTATGCCGCACAAAACTTCCACCCCGGCTTCACTGAAAGCGTAGCCCTGCAACAGACCCGCTATGAAAAAGCGCTGGCCAACTGGGCTATTTTTGCCTATATGACCGATACTACGTATATCGGCGGGCAATACGCTCACCTGCCCTTTCACTATTCGTTTCAGGATCCGCTGGGCACCCTCGACTGGACGCATACACAGGTTAGTGCCCTGCTCAGCCGGGGTACGGGCAACTGCTTTGCGCTGGCTTCGCTGTTCCGTATCTTTTCGGAGCGGCTGGATTCCGAAGCCGCCCTGTGTACGGCTCCTGGTCATATCTATATCCGGCACGCGGACCACAAAGGGGTGTACTATAATACAGAAGTGGCTACCCGGTCTTTTCCCGGTACCGGCAGCATTGCCACGCTGACCTATACGACCGATGAGGCCATACGCAGCGGGATTGCCCTGCGCACGCTCGATACGAAACAATCGGTAGCCCTCTGCCTGGTCTATCTGGCCAAGGGCTATCTGTACAGCCAGTCTGCACCGGATGATAGCTTTGCCATGGACTGTGCCGAACTGGCTCTGCGCTACGACAGCCTTTGCCTGAGCGCCCTGCTGCTCAAGGCGGAAGCGCTGGAAAACCGCCTGCTCCGTACGCATCCTACACCCGACCAATGGCGCGGGGATAAGGACTTTGCCGAACTGGAGTCCCTTACCCGCCGGCTGTACCGGCTGGGCTACCGACAAATGCCTCTGTCCATGAAAGAAATCATTATAGGCCGGCTGAGGAAAGACAGCACCACGATCCGGATCGGAGCCACAGACCATACGCCCCAGCCCTTCCGGGCGATCAGTACGGAACAAATCCCCTATGCTACCCTGTCGTGGGGCCGGTTGGAGGAAATACACGCTGATAAGCCTGCAGAGCGCTACGGCCGGACCTTGTTTGACACCCGAAGCCGGACGATCACTGGCTTTGCCCGAGACTCTGTATTTTTCAACGACTACTTTTTCGACCCGGTGGTATTTGCCTGGCAGATCGATCCGCTGGCACACAAGTATCCTTCACTCAGTCCCTATCATGCTTTTGCTAATAATCCGATCCTGTACGTAGATGAAGATGGCAGGGAGAATGTGGTTTACCTTGTGGTAGCGAAGGATAAGGCAGGAAAACCTAGTATTGATTTACAAACAGCAAAGAAAATAGCAGAAGAAACCAACAAAATTTATGCAGATTTAGGGCTAAAAACCAGGGTTGTTGTATTTGAAGATAAGAAAGCATTCAATCCAGCATATATGGACAAAACCGATGCAGTGGCAGTATTAGGAAAAACCAAACAGCAGGTAACCGATTATATTAAAGAAAATGTTTCCCAAAAATTTGCAAAAGAGCTTGAAGAAAAGGACTTCTCTACTTCCTCAAACAATCCCGAAACTAGCGAAAATCCCAATAATAAAGGTGGAAAAATTATTGCAATTGGTTATGATGCTGTCAAGGATTTTTATTCGTGGGAAACAGGAGAAACAGTTGAGGCGGAAATTGCCTTTACTATAGCGCATGGGGCTGGACATAATGCAACTGAAACACATAGTTGGGGAATAATGACAAATGGCAATAAACTAAAGTGGGATAGACCGTTGCTTGAATGGTTAAAAGCACCTGGCATTTTAAATAAGCCTTATGTCAACTCTATGAAGAAAAGATTTGGAGATAACCCAGCAACCGACAATTACCAAAAGAATAAAAAAGAAAAAAACAATGAATAACAAACACAGTATGCATACATTATTATTATTAATTATTCTTTTTATTGGTTTTGGATGTCATAATAACACACAAAAACATTCTGATAGTCTAACACTTAAAACTCTTAATCTGGGATTTAAAATTGCATTGGAAGAAACCATGCTGACAGATTGGGAAAAAACCAAAGACAGTCTTGGAAGATTCTTAGTTTATCCCCTTGCTGATCTGAATCATGAGTTAAGCTCTAAAGAATTTAACAAATATAACTTCAGGATATTAGACAGCCTTGAAATCTGTTCATTGAATAATGGAGATCATTATCTTATACTGAAAAAACCCAACATAGCATCTGATACGGTTATTTTCAGAATTTATAGCGACTGTGTTTACAAAACTCCTGATACATGTATAACCGGCATGTTTTGCGGTGGTGGCTTAGCTCTAATAATGAAAAATAAAGATAATTCTCTCGCGATACTGGACACTATTGGTTTTTCCAACTAATACTATTGCCAAGCCTGCTTGGTCGGCATATTCAAAACATGATTATTAGTGGCAAAGCTGATAGTGAATCTTATCGCTGGGATATTATGGGGAGAAGTATTTTTCCCCTAAATGAAACCTCACAATTGACTGGGATTATTGAAATAGCCAAACAAAAGCAATCGGAAGGTTTTTCTGATTTTATTCTTGACAAAAACTATGGTGTCAAAAATTATAACTCCGAAAATCTTTCCAAAAAATCTCCTGAGAAACATTTGATAAAAAAATGAAAATATTTATACTGCTAACCATATGTATCTTATTTAAAAATGACTATAGTCATTTGCCACTACAGAGCCAAAAATCTCCTATTTCCCTCCCTATTATTTTTTTTGATAAAAATAGCAGTCTTTTGAATGACTCTGCAATGCATATTCTTGACTCTATGTCTGTAATATTAATGAATGAAGAAAAAATAAAGATTGGTGTTTTTGGCTTCGCTAATATCGATGAAGAAAATAAAGAAAAACTTTCACTAACCAGAGCGGAAAATGTATTCAATTACCTTATTATAAAAGGACTAAAAAGTAAAAATTTAGAAATTTATTTCTATGCAGACAAAATAATGTTAACTGATTGTAGAAAATGGAACTGTAGTGAAACTGAAAAGGCGCGAAATAGGTGCGTTGAATTGATAATAATTGATTAATGTATTGTTCATCTTCACATCGAGAGTTTTGTACGTTTTCACAGACAAAGCTCTCCTTCTCCTGCCGACTAACATTACTCCTGTGATAAGAAACATATTTTTTATAGCTGGCATACTCATCATCCTGTTTTCATGCCACAACAACGCAGACAAACCGGAACATTATCTGGAATTTGTCGCTCTGAACAAAATCAACAATTACCTTATAAACTGTCGCGCTTATCCTCAAATGGTAGTAAAAAGTAATGAAGGGAAAATTTTTCTCCTGGAAATCACTGCGGAAGCCGGATGTTTTACAAATCCACCCGAAGAAATTAATAATCTAAAAGATTTGGAAATATTGACAATAAACAACACAACACTGCGGTCCATACCATATATTGACTCTTTAACCAATTTAGCCTCGCTCGACCTGTATATCAATAATATCGAAGGTGTTGTAACAATACCCGCTTCCCTTCAGCGACTAGCAATGTTAAATCTTAGCTCTAATAAAATCTCCGATGTGCAGTTTGAAGACCATATGGGCATCGTCAATCTGGGCCTGTTCAACAATAAGCTGACCAGCCTGAATCCGAGCATCAATAAGCTCAAGGAACTGGAAAAGCTTTTTCTGAGCAACAATCAGATTCAGGATGTCGATCTGACAGGCCTGCCCAATCTCATCTATGTAGACTTAACTGACAATCCGGTAGACAGCACGGCAATCAAGCTACGACATGCCAACACCAAAATCCAGTTCAAATTTGGGAATACAGCGAGATAGCATTTTCCGTGGAGATTATCAGATTGTAAGGAGATTATGAAAGGTTTGTTGGCTTTAATACTATCTTTGTCCGGACTATTCTGTAGCTGTAAAAAGGAAACAGATTATGCTGACTCACTCACTTCCTTTGTTCTTGCTGACTCTACCAGTAGACCTATGATTGCCACTACAGCTAATTGGAAAGAGAAATTACTTGACGTACAAAGCTTTTGCCTCACCCGATCCGGAGCATATAAAATAATCCGGCATGAACTAATCCCCGATCTGGGTGGGACATCCAGGTACGCCATCAATGTAGTAGAAAAAAACGATAGGGTATTTTTTATCCCGGACAATGACCATTTACTCTATCAGCATTCGGGCGATCCGGAAGGCCCCTTGACTTTTGAACAGCATATCAACACTATGTTATCTGCCGAAAAAATAAATAATCCCGTCATCCTATATTCCCTGCTGGATTGTCTGATTGATTCACTGAGTTTTTCACAGGCAAAATATAATTACAGAGTAACCCCGGACAATATCCCGGATGTACAATGGTATTTACAAATAAAAGAAGATGATCTACTCTGGAATACCATCTCTACCGATATTCTGAATAAAAATGAAATGATACGATATTATTTATACTTCAATACAATATTAAAAATCAAAATCTTACCAGACGAAAAGTATCTTTCCATAAAGGTCCGCCTCCTTTATCCCGATAAGTTTGCTTATGCTACCTGGTGATACAATCAGCCTATTAATACGATTAACTTTAATTACATTTTCTCCCCAAACTGGAACCAAATTCCATTTGATGATCAGGAAAGAGACAGATTACCAAATAACCACACAAAAAAAGATCTAAGTTCAGGTAAGTATGTTCCTCAAAACCATTCAGAAACTCCTTATAATCTAAAAAATTTTCCTCCTGCAACTTCAAGCATAGAAACAACCTCTAAATCAGAAAAATGAGAAAGGTCCTTTATATAATTATGTGTGTATTATTTGCAGAATGTTCCAATAACAAAGTAATTGTCGATTACAAATGCCTGGAATGGACATCTATTGAACTTAAGAAACTCCATTCAGGAATTATCAGTTCACCTCTTTATATCAATAAGAACAGTAACCTTATTGGACTTAATCAAACTAACATCACTCATCTGGAAGATATCAATATTCAAAAATCCTTATCCCGAATTTTTGAACAATGTGGATATTCGGATATATATATGATTTCTGAAGACTGTGTAATATTCAAAGTTGAAGAAAAGGAAAGATTAACCAAAACAGAAACCTACTTCATCTTTAAGTCAACCCAGAAGTGTGTCTCACCCCCCTAATTATTGGACAGGTTCGCAAAATCAGTTTAGAAGATTTTGCGTATTATTTGCCTTCACAAAGGTAGCGAACACTTCATTGCTGTCAAGGGCCTGGCAAGTGCCTCGTGCCTC
>Ga0207415_1000107_pt1 | contig 87599 bp, 65 predicted proteins | sample Passage237A_FD_187369 | JGI IMG/M metagenome (GOLD analysis project Ga0207415, IMG submission 187369) | Cellulose adapted compost microbial communities from Newby Island Compost Facility, Milpitas, CA, USA - Passage2 37A (SPAdes) (version 3) ... | reverse complement strand
ATAATGGTTTCCATACCCGAACGCCAGCGGATGCGTATTATCCAACTCTGCGCGGTAAATGGCTCCGGGGATCCCGGCACTTACACCATCACGTTCGCGGTCGGCATATTTTTTCAACAGCGCGTAAGGATCTTTTTTACCATCTGTGCTGTCTTCCGATTTTTTCCGTTTTATGCCCCATTCGGCAGCAGCCAGTTGGGATACAGCATTTTCAATGGCGATCAGCGTTCCCCCATTGTTCACCCATTCGCGGAGTTTGTCGTTTTTCTTTTTATCCGAAAACAGAGCTGCGTTGTTGTTGGCCACAATCAGCACATCCAGCTCATTCCAGTTTACCTGATTCAGATCCTGATGATTGATCATACTTACCGGATAATGCAGTTCCTGCTCAAAGAAATGCCAGATTTCGCCCACGGAAGTGGCTACAAACTGATCCCCAGTAAGAAGGCCCACTTTCGTACGGCGGAGCGATTTCATTTTTTCGCTTCCGATATCGTATCCCTTTTCCGCGAAGCCGGAGTGCAGGGGATAGACGGGAATTTTCTCTTCCGCACTGATTTTACTGAGCAGGGCCGGCAAGCCACCCGCAATATATTGGTTAGAGGCACGGGGTATAATCAAGGTACCCCTTTCAAAGTGTTGTCCGCCGAGGGTAAAAGGCTCCTGCGCGCAGCGTACCCGAACACCCAAACGCAGCAGCCTTCCCAACAGGGCTGCAGAACGTTTGCTGGTCCAGTTAACGGCATAGGCATAGGCATCCGGAAGGGCCGGAAAAGAAGGCTGCGCGGGTTCCGCCGTGGAATAGTTGGGACGCACCCTGCAGGCAAAAGCATCCAAACCGTAGGCGTAGGGCAGCGCCCACGCGGTGATATCGTAGGTAACGGAGTCTCTCAGTTTTGTGCGGGGCTCCATGAGCACTTTTACCATGGCAGCTCTCGGCTGTCGCGCATCAATAACGATATCTGCGTTGTCAATTTGAAATTTCTCCTCCTTACCGGAGAAATAGCTCAGGCCCGAAGCGACCCCCTGCTTGCCGTATCCAAATGATACTCCGTTTAGGGTAAGCAGTTCTTTAAGAAGTTCTAATTTCTGTGCATTCCTCGGCGAATGTTTAATCACGTAGGCAGCGTATTCGCCCATATGACCGTTCATCGCCTTTTCAAAATAATCTGCAAATTCTTCCACTACCCGGGCAGCCTTGCCGGCAGTGGCTTCAACGGTACTCAAGCCGGTGGTAACATGGTGAAGAATACGGTCGGCAAGTCGCAGCGTATCCCCGTCTGCGGTTTTTACCGCAAGTCCTGCCCGACTGTGCCCGGCCTGTTCATAGGTCATGCCGATGGCGCCGTTATAGGTTGGATAGGTATCTCCGTAACTCGGATAAAACAGGTCGAACTGTTCCCTTGTGAAATACAACCAACCATTCTTATCGAAGTAACGCGCGTTGTTTTTTCCGATTTCTGTCTGAAATTCCAACTGCCAGGGTGTAATCACTTCGTGAAAAGGTTCGGCAGCGGGTGCAAAGAAATAGGGGCTGTTGAAAAACTGTTCATGGAAGTCCACATGAACATGCGGCATCCATTGGAGATATTCCTTCACGCGGAGGCGCGATTCCTGCTGTGTCTGCCAGGCCCAATCGCGGTTAAGGTCGAAGTTGTAGTGATTGGTTCTTCCGCCCGGCCAGGGCTCGTTGTGTTCGCGGGTGTAAGGATCCGGGTCGGGACGAAGAGCGGCTACCGAATTATACCAGTTGGTGTAGCGGTCGCGTCCGTCGGGGTTGACGCAGGGATCGATAATGATAACGGTGTTGGAAAGCACTTTCCGTACGCTGTCCGATTGATCGGCGGTCAATTTGTACAGCGTGACCATCGCCGCTTCGGAGGGCGAAGGCTCATTGCCGTGCACATTGTAACTCATCCAGATGATGGCCTTCGCCTCGGCCTTGTTGGGTGAACCGTCAGCCAAACGGGCCAAACGCAGGTTGTTTATTCGGATGGAATCGAGGCGTTGAAGGTTTTCCGGTGCAGAAACAAAAGCCAGCACCAGGGGGCGCCCTTCGTACGAATCACCGTAGTAGCGGAGTTGAATATTTTGCGGATTGGCGCGGGCGGCCGCTTCAAAATACGCCAGTATACGATAATGCGGCGTGAACCGTTCCCCCGGCTTATATCCCAAAAATTGTTCGGGAGAAGGCGTTTGGGCAAAAACAGCGAAGGAAAAAAATAAACCAAGCAGCGATAGAAACTTCTTCATTCGTTTAGAAAGCCTTATTAGAAAAATTAGAAACCGATCAGAAATAAGCCACCACGGCATCGATCACGCTTTGTTCGCGGTAGATTCGACGATGTCCCAGCCCTGAAGTGACCATAAATGTAACATTCTCCGGTCTTCTTTCCATAAACCGCCGCGCATCGGAAAACGGGGTTACATCGTCGTCCTGATCGTGAACCCAGAGGACTTTTTTGGGATGGGCTTCCAGGGTGCGGGGTACGGAAAACCAGGAAACATCGTGCCCGGACAATTCCTTGATGCGGTGTTCGAAGGCCCGTTTAACAGGTGGTGTCAGGTTCAGGAAACGGGAAAAAGCATCTACCGCGGTGGAGGTTTCCGTTGCCGGGGCAATCAGTGCCAGCTTTTCGGGTCCTGGCTCAGCAGTTTCAGCCCAGAGTGCGGTAGCCAGCCCACCGAAAGAATGGGCAACCACCCCGTAGATCGGGCCGTAACGTTCACTGATGCTGGCAATAACCCGGCAGTAGTCGATGGCATTGATCCGCTTACCTTCGGAGCTGCCATGGGCCGGCGCATCGAAGGCCATTACCCCGAAGCCCCTTTCCAGGAGCGGCGAAATATATTTCTCGAAATTGTAGGAGGTGGATTCAAATCCATGGACGATCAATATGGTTTTTTCAGCCGAAGCGTTCCATCTGTGGCCAAATACTTTTTTTCCGCCGGTTAGCAGTTCCAGCCGATCCGCCTGCCTGAAAATTTCAGGTTGGGGAGTCTGGGAACGGTAAAAAGGCGTGCAGAAAAGATCGAAGGCCTTGTTTCCTGCAGCTTCGGCAGAAACGGCGCTCAGCGTTTTCAGTTGGACCCTGATCCAACCGATTGACAGTTTTTGTCCTAATTTCATACTTCAAATGTAACAAATGGAAGTTGTAATCGTTGGATCGGGCAATGTAGCAACCGTGCTCGGGAGAAAAATAAAGAGGGCCGGACACACCGTTCTGCAGGTTGCGGGGCGATCGAAAACGGCGGTAAGCCGGCTGGCTGATCTGCTGGAATCCAGCCCTGTTCTGGATTTTGAGAAAATCACCCCGAATGCGGACCTCTACCTTATTGCGGTTTCCGACCGGGCCTTGTACTCGATTCCGGGCATGTTCCGGTCCGAAAAAGGCATCGTGGTGCATACCGCGGGTTCGGTGGAAATGAAGGTTTTGGCCCCCTATCATAAACGCTGCGGCATCATTTATCCCCTGCAAAGTCTGCGCAGCGAAATGGAACATATACCGGAAATTCCTCTACTTACCGAAGCCTCCGACGAAGAAACAGCCGAACAAATCACCCGTTTCGCCGGATCCATTTCGGAAAAAGTGGCCGAAGCCAATAGTCAGCAACGGATGGAACTTCATCTTGCCGCCGTGCTCACCAGCAATTTCACCAATCATCTGTATGCGCTCGCAGACGACTACTGCAGAAAAAAACAACTCGATTTTTCGCTCCTTCATCCCCTTATTGAAGAAACGGCTACCCGTATTCGAAAACATGATCCCGCGGCCGTACAAACCGGTCCCGCGGCACGTGGCGATCAGGTTACCATCGAAAAACACCGGGGATTGATCAGCGATATGCCCGAACTACGCCGACTTTACGATTTATTGAATGACAGTATCATCAGAAATGCTCAACAAGTTCGGGATGCTGGATCGCATAACGGGTGACCAGACCGCGCAGGTAGTCGTTGTCCGGATAGGGAACCAGATATTGCTTTAGGGTATTCAGGTCGCGGGGAATGGAATCCGGAATATAGCCCATTCCGTAAAAAGCCCCGTCCTCAATCAAAATACAGCTGCGGAACGCGGCATGACGTCCGATTTTCCGTGAGGGCTTGACCGAATAATAGGCCGGTGTGATATCGTCGAAAAGTCCTTCGCTTTTCTTGCGGATGATGGGCGGGTTCCAATGACGGACATAGGGATAGTCGTCTTCCACTTCCTCGATCACGGCAAAACTGGGCAGCGACTGTTTAAGGCTGTTCACGGCATCGATCACCTTGTCGTTGTATTCCTCGGGACTCAGCTGGCAACTGCAGCCTGTGGTACCTGACGGACATGCGGAAAGATGATTGAGTTGGGGGCAGAGCTGATACTGCTGAACCAGGTGGTGCAGGATATCTCGGCCCTCGGTTTGCTGGCCGAAACTGTAAATCGGTATTCTTCCCCTTGTCATCCGTTCAATGGCGAGACGCATGTAGCCGCGCCCGTCTTCATAGGCGAAGAGCCCCATTCGGGGTGCAGGCCTTTTCTGGCTCCGGTTGTAGCGCGGCCAAAGTCGTTTAATTTCCGCCTCCTCCAGCAAAAATGCCATGATTTCCGAAGGAACCGGAACGTATTTTATCTGATGGATATTCCGGAGAAACTCCTGCTTCTGCCGGCCGGGTTTGTTGTTGGTGAAATGACTGGTCACTCGTTGGCGAAGATCTCTCGCCTTTCCCACATAGATCACTTCCTTTTTTTCGTTCAGGAAATAATACACCCCTGGCTTCCGCGGCAGGCTGTGGATTTGTTCGGAGTCCAGATAGATGGGGAAAGATTGATCCCCGCTCCCTCTTTTCAGGTAGTCTTTCACCGTGGACATACCGCCCTCGGCCAGGATTTTCTCCCAGAGCAGCACGGTAGCGGAGGCATCGCCGCCGGCCCTGTGCCGACCGGAAATCCGGATACCCAGGGCAGCACAGAGTTTGCCGAGACTGTAGGAATCGTACCCGGGAAATACCCGCCTGCTCATCCGGACAGTACAGAGTTTCGGCACGTTAAGATCGAAACCGCAGCGCTGGAGATGATATTTTACGAAGGAGTAGTCGAAATTGACATTGTGGGCTATGAAAATTCGACCCTGCAGCAGGTTGAAAATATGGGGAGCAACCGTTTCAAAAGAGGGGGCTTCGGCCACCATTTCGTTGGTAATGCCGGTAAGCGCTTCAACGTAGCGCGGAATCAGCTGATGCGGATTAATCAGGGTTTCGTACCTGCCTGTAATCTGTTCTCCGTCATGCAGTAAAATGGCAATTTCGGTAATTCCATTCGCCGAAGCATGTCCGCCCGTCGTTTCAATATCAACAATTGCGTATTCCACCCGACTCGAAAACTTTCCATGCAAGTTACGCTATTGGGCTTGGTTTTGACAGGACTTGGCAGAAAAAAAGGGGATTTTCCTTTCAAAATCCATGAAAAATCCGTATACTTGTATTATAGCTGGCAGCTCAATTTTTTTCGATTGATGATCATCAATTCAATGCCTGGAATTCCACCCAGCACCATACCCCTGAAAAGCCCGCCGTTTTAAACCCTATTACTCATTTAAAAACATCGGGTATGAAAAAGACTGAATCTGCACACCGGGCCGACACCATCAAAGCCATTATGTTCGCAGTGATCTTTTTTTCAATCATCGCTCTCGTATCTTATCTGGCCTGGAATACCAAGTAGATAAGCATCTACATATCATACAGGTACATATCTCGGAAGAAAGCTTTTTGTCCGGGACCGGTTCTCTAGTCCCGGACATTTTTTTGCCCGCTCCACTCAAGCGTATTTCTTACCTTTGCATCCCAATAATAAATTGAAGTATAACAACGTATGGCAAAGGAACTCAGCAAAGCTTTCGAACCGGCATCCACTGAAGCCAAATGGTACCAGCACTGGCTGGAAAAACGTTATTTCAACAGCGTGCCCGACGAACGCGAGCCCTATACCGTTGTTATCCCCCCTCCCAACGTCACCGGTATCCTCCACATGGGCCACTGTCTGAACAACACCATTCAGGATATTCTGGTACGCCGCGCCCGGATGCAGGGTAAAAATGCCTGCTGGGTACCCGGAACCGACCACGCCAGCATCGCCACCGAAGCCAAGGTTGTTCAGATGCTCCGTGAACGAGGGATTGCCAAATCGTCTCTGGGCCGCGAGGAGTTTCTCCGCTACGCCTGGGAATGGAAAGAAAAATACGGCGGCATCATCCTGGAACAGCTGAAAAAACTCGGATGCAGCCTCGACTGGGATCGTGTTAACTTTACCATGGATCCCTCCTATTCCGAATCCGTTATCAAGGTTTTCGTGGACCTGTATAACAAGGGACTGATTTATCGCGGAAAACGAATGATCAACTGGGATCCGAAAGCAAAAACGGCACTCAGCGATGAAGAAGTTATTTTCCGCGAAACCAACAGCAAGCTCTATCACCTCGCCTATAAGGTAACCGATGCCAACGGCAATCCTACGGGAGAAACCATTACCATCGCTACCGTACGCCCCGAAACCATTCTCGGCGATACGGCCATCGCAGTTAACCCCAACGATGAGCGCTTCAAACACCTCCACGGAAAATTCGCCCTGGTTCCGCTCATCAACCGTCGTATTCCCATCATCGCCGACGAATATGTGGCGATGGACTTTGGTACCGGCGCATTGAAAGTAACCCCGGCACACGACATGAACGACTATATGCTGGGCGAAAAACACGGTCTGGAAGTGATCGACATCATGAACGATGACGGAACATTCAGCGAAGCCGCCCAATTGTTTGTGGGCGAAGACCGTTTCACAGTCCGCAAAAAAATCGTTCCCGAACTCGAAGCCGCCGGCTATCTCGTAAAAACAGAAGATTACGTAAACCAGGTTGGCTACAGCGAAAGAAGTGATGCTGTGGTAGAACCCCGCCTCAGCCTTCAATGGTGGGTAAAAATGAAGCCCCTCGCCGAACCCGCTCTGAAAGTGGTGATGGACGGGGAGATCAATTTCCACCCGGCAAAATTCCGCAACCTGTACCGCCACTGGATGGAAAATATCAAGGACTGGTGTATCAGCCGCCAACTCTGGTGGGGTCACCGCATTCCGGCCTGGTACGATCAGAACGGTAACTATGTGGTTGCCGCAACCCGTGAAGAGGCCGTTGCACTCTTCGAAAACCAATTCCCCGGTACCGACACCAGCGCACTGACCCAGGACGAGGATTGTTTGGATACCTGGTTCTCCTCATGGCTCTGGCCCTTCGAAGTATTCAAGGGACTCAGCAACCCCGGCAATGCGGATATCCGCTACTATTACCCCACTTCTACCCTGGTAACCGCTCCGGAAATCATCTTCTTCTGGGTGGCCCGGATGGTAATGGCGGGATTGGAATACGAAAAAGAAATTCCGTTCAAGGACGTATACTTCACCGGAATCGTTCGCGACGAACAGGGCCGGAAAATGAGTAAGAGTCTGGGAAACAGCCCCGACCTACTCGGCCTTATCGATAAATACGGTGCCGATGCCATCCGTTTCGGCATCATGATTTCTTCCCCTGCCGGAAACGACCTCCTTTTTGATGTTAAGGAAGAAAGCACGCTGAAACAGGGCTCCTTCTTCATCAACAAAATGTGGAATGCACTGAAGCTGGTGAAAATGTGGGAAGACCGTCAGTCTTCAGAAAACGTGGGCTCCCACAATTTCGCTGTAAACTGGTTTGAGAGCCGTCTCAACGAGGCCAAATCCGAAATTGAAGAACTGATGAAACAGTTCCGCCTCAGCGAAGCCCTGAAAGTGCTGTACTCCCTTATCTGGGACGACTTCTGCAGCTGGTACCTGGAATGGATCAAACCGGGCTTTGAACAACCGATCGACGCCGCCGTTTACAAAAAGACAACCGGCTATTTCGCCGAACTGATGCAGCTGCTGCACCCCTTCATGCCTTTTGTAACGGAAGAAATCTACCACCTGCTCGAAGACCGTGCAGAAGGCGACGACCTTACCATCCGCCAGCTTTCCGGAGCCGGTAAACCGGATGCCGCGATTCTCCGTACCGGTGTGCTTCTGAAGGAAGTGATTACCGCGCTCAGGGATGTTCGGAACAAACAGCAGCTGAAACCCAAAGAAACCATCCGCCTTTCTGTCGAAACCGCCGACGAATCCACCTTCCGTTCCATCGAAGACATTCTTAAACGTCAGGTAAATGCCGAATCGCTGGACTATGTATCCGGTCAGGTGCCCAACACGATCGCCACCGTGGTACAGAAAGACAGGTTCTACATCGGCACCGACAAGGCGGTTGATACGGGAGCACAAAAAGAACAGCTTCTGAAGGATCTGGCCTATATGCAGGGCTTCCTGGCGGCCGTAGAAAAGAAACTCTCGAACGAGAAATTTGTGCAGAACGCAAAACCAGAGGTTGTAGCGTTGGAAAAGAAGAAAAAATCCGACGCACTGGATAAAATCCGGATAATAGAGCAAAGCCTGGCAGCCTTGAATTAACAAGGCTGCTCATCAAAATATTGAAAAGGGGAGCGATTCTGAAAGTTTCCCTAAAGCTTTGGTATTGAATTTGTCTGCTTTCTCATATTAGCTATTTTTACGCTCACCAATTCGATTGACTCAACTGAAGCGCTTTTTCAATTACCTGTTGCGAACCGTTCTGGTTCTGGTACTCCTGGTTATCATACTTTGGGGTCTGATACAAACTACGCCTGTTCAAAACTGGCTGGTTGACAAGGTCACCGCGCGCCTATCTTCAGACCTTAATACAAGAGTGGATATCCGGGCAGTGGATTTTGCACTTTTTAACCGGATGCATCTGGAAGGAATCCTTGTCGAAGATACCCATCAGGATACGCTTCTTTATGCCGGAACCCTCACCGTAAAAATCACGGATTGGTTTTTTGTACGCGACCGTATCGTTCTGAAATATATCGGTCTTGATAACGCCCGGATCTATCTTCACCGTACCGACAGTACCTGGAACTACCAGTTTCTCGTGAACTATTTCGGAGCCGCCCCCTCCTCTTCAGGGAAACCGGCCAAACGAATACAACTCAATATTCATCAGGTCGATCTCAGCAATACCTCCATTATTCAAAGAGATGAATGGCGGGGTGAAGATCTGATCGGCCGCCTGGGTTCCATGGAAATGGACGCCCGGGAAATCAGCTTCTCCCGCCGACGGGTCGATCTGCGGAGCCTGATTCTCGAGAAGCCGTATTTTCAGGTGTACCAATACGATGGCAGGCGTCCGCCAAGAAACAAAACACTTACCCCGCCGTCGCCAGCCGTCAATGACTCCTCCCTGCAATGGAACCCCGAGGAGTGGATTGTGCGAGTGGATAAACTGGGGTTGAAGGACGGGCAGTTCAAGCACGACCAGCAGACCGAACGAGGGGTACTGCCCTATTTCGACGGGGCTCATATCCATTTTACGGCCATCAATGGATACTTCTCGCAATTCAAACTGGAAAAAGACACCATTTCCGCCCGTGCGGGGTTGAGTGTGAAGGAAAGATCGGGCTTCATAGTGGATTCAATGACAGCGAATATCAGCTTCCACCCGAAGGCAATGATCTTTAACGACCTGAGCATAAAAACACAGAAAAGCCATGTCCGGAACTTCTTCGCCATGTATTACGATGATTTTCTGGACGATATGAACGACTTTATTTCCAATGTGCGGCTGGATGGCCGGTTTGACGATGCGAGCATCAGCAGCGATGATATCGCCTATTTTGCTCCGGAACTCAGCGACTGGAAAAAGCAGATCCGGGTGTCGGGGCTCGGAAGTGGTACAATCGATAATCTTAAAGGGAATAAATTGGTTATTGAAGCCGGGCAGAATACGTTTCTCAACGGCGATCTATCCCTGACCGGTCTGCCCTATATCGATAAAACCTTTATCACCTTCAACGCCCGTGAACTCAGAACAAATTACACCGATGCGGTGATCATTGTTCCGGAGTTGAAGCAGATTACCCAACCCGATCTCAAAGCCATTAAATGGCTGCGCTTCTCCGGAAACTTTACCGGATTTGTGCGCGATTTCGTTACCTACGGTACCATTACCACCAATCTCGGCAGTATTACCAGCGATGTAAACATGAAGCTGCCCAGAAACGCAGAAAGTCTGTATTCCGGAAGTATCAGTACGAACGCCTTCGATATCGGTGCCTTTACCGCAACGCCCGGCATCGGGCCCATCACCCTTTCTGCGAAACTCAACGGACGCGGTTTTCACTTCAAATCGCTGGCTGCGGATCTGGATGCATCCATCCGCGCATTTGAGGTAAACTCCTATACCTATCAGCATATCAAGGCCAGGGGAACGCTTGAAAAAAAGCGGTTCAACGGAACCATTTTCTCCGATGATCCCAACCTCGTTTTCAATCTGGACGGCATTGTCGACTTCAACGACACGGTACCCCGATTCAATTTTGAGGCAGTGGTCAACAAGGCCGACATACATGCCATAGGGTTCAGCCGGAAGCCCTTCGACTTCACCGGACATCTTGCCCTGAACTTTGAAGGGGATGATATCGACAATTTTCTCGGTTCCGCACGGGTGTACAATGCCTCGATGTACAGCAACGGAAACCGGCTCTCCTTCGACTCCCTTTCACTGAGTTCACAACGGGAAGAGGATTACCGGACACTGGTACTGAAAAGCAACGAAATTGATGCCGCCATCGTCGGACGTTTTTCCATTCGGGAAATGCCCTCCTCCGTCCGGCATTTTCTCTCCAAATATTATCCCTCCTACGTACAGGCCCCAAAACGAATCAGCGAGGCGGAGGACTTTAGCTTTGTGGTGAAGACCCAGTATATCGATGAATACGTTCAATTGCTGGCTCCCGGGCTGAGCGGATTTGACAACAGTAATTTCAGTGGACGAATCAATTCGGCCGAAGATCAATTTTCGGTGGAAGCCGATGTACCGCAGTTCGGATTCAACGGCATCCGCTTCTCCGGAATTGCTCTCAAGGGTACCGGCGATCTCAACACCTTAAATTTACAGTCCTCAATCGGCAACACGGCGGTGAACGATAGTCTTTATTTCCCGGAAACCCTGATCGCCGTTACCTCCCGGAACGACAGCTCCGATGTTTCCGTCAAAGCAACTTCCAACCAAAGTTTCAACTCCTCGAATATCAGTGCCAGGGTTATTACGGTTGAAGAAGGCGCCCGTGTCATCTTTAACCGCTCCGGTTTTGAACTCAATGGTAAAAGCTGGACCATCGATAAGGGTGGCGAGCTGGCACTGCAGAAGCGAAAGGTAAATGCCAGCAAACTCCGGCTTTATCAGGATCAGCAGGAAATAACGGTTACCAGTATCCCTTCGGATATTCATGGAGGATCGGACTTCAAAATTGGGCTGAAGAAGATCAATATCGGAGACTTTGCACCTTTTTTTATTACCACAAACCGATTGGAGGGACTGTTGGACGGCAACGTCACCCTCTCGGATCCTTTCGGCGCTCTTACAGGCGAAGCGGATATTACAGCACGGGAATTCCGCCTGGACAACGATTCCATTGGTGTCCTGAAAGGGAATGCGAACTACACGGCGTCTACCGGCAAGCTTAACTATTTCCTTGAATCGAACAACAAGGAGTACACCTTCAATATCTCCGGAATGGCCGATACACGGGATTCTGCCGATACCTGGATCGACATGGTGGCCGATGTCCGCGACACCCGAATTCAACTCCTCGAACAATACCTCACGGGCATCTTCAGCAATATGGAAGGAACCGTTACCGGCAAACTGAGAATCCGCGGTCAGGGCGACAACCTTACCTATACGGGACCGGTTTTTCTGAAGGACGCCCTGTTGAAGATCGACTACACACAAGTAGAATACCGGGTTCCATCCGCACAGTTTGAATTTACTGAGTCCGGCATCAATTTCGGAAGGTTTACCATTTATGACCGTTACGGCGACTCCGCAAAGGTTAACGGAGAACTGAAACACCGGAATTTCGGAAACATGTCGTTTAATGTCGGTGTAACCACCAACCGCCTCGAATTGCTCAATACCTTCCCGCAGGACAACAGCCTGTTCTATGGGCAGGCGAGAGGCAAAGCCACCCTTTCCCTTACTGGACCGCAGAACGATATGCGTATGCAGATCCGGGGTGAACCAACCGATTCCTCACATATCTTCATTCCGGCATCACATTCCCGTGAAGGCGGTTCAGCCGATTTTATCGTTTGGAAGGTTTACGGCCGTGAAATGAATGAACGGTCGCGCGGACAGTTCGAAACCAATATCACCGTTGATCTCAGCATGACGGCCAATAACCTGCTGGCTATCGACATGATTCTGGATGAACTGACGGGCGATGTGATCAAAGCCACCGGACGCGGTAACCTCGACTTCCACGTCGGAACAAAGGAAAAATTGTCGATCGTCGGAAAATACGAGATCGAACGGGGGCAATACAATTTCAGTTTTCAGACCCTGGTACGAAAACCGTTTAAGCTTCGCGAAGGTTCGGGAAATTTTGTCCAATGGAACGGCGATCCCTATCAGGCGAATATCCATATCGATGCCGAATACCTGGCTGAAAACGTCCGTTTCAGCGATCTGCTTTCGTCTGGCACTGCCGGCGTTATAACGGATAACAATATCCGAAAATACCGGGGCAACGTGTACGTGGTGGCCGAATTGCGCGGTTTGTTGAGCAAACCGGATATCGCCTTCAGCTTCGATTTTCCGCCAGACATGCCTTTCCGCAACGATTTCGGGTTTACCAATGCCATCAAACTGATTGAACGCGACCGATTCGAACTCAATAAACAGGTAACCTATCTGGTGGTGTTCAACAGTTTCGCTCCCTTCTCCTCCAGTAATGTGGATGTGGGTGCTTCCTTCGTGGAAGGCGTAGTCGTAAATACCCTATCGGGCATCTTTTCCAATACGCTCAGCCGCGAATTCAATGATATTCTGCAAAAAATATTCAAGGATGGAAGCTTGAAGGTAAACGTTACCACCAGTTTTTACAACGGTAGTAATATTATCCTTGAAAGCAACAGCGCATCGGGACGGCAGGGGCTTGCCATCGACCGAAGCAATTTCAACCTCTCGGTTGGTAAGAGTATTCTGAACGACCGGCTCACCTTCACCTTCGGCAGTGAGCTCGACTTTGGTCTGACGTCGGTACAGCAGGCGCAGCTGGATTTCCAGTTCCTGCCCGATCTCAATGCCGAGTGGAAAATCACCCCCGATGGCCGCGTACGTGCCACATTCTTCACAAGAAACAGCTACGATTTCTACATCGGGAGGCAGCGTAACCGTTCCGGTGCCAGCATTTCCCTGCGTCGGGAATTCGACAACTTCAACGAAATCCTGAAAAAGAAGGAAAAAAAGGAAAAGAAAAAGTAGAGCGGACAGTTCTAAAAGCAATACCCCCGTCGACGACAGGGGTATTGAATATCTATACTTAAATCCGATTATTTCAGGATTTGGTGTCCCATCTTATCGCGCTTGGTTTGCAGGTAGCGCTCATTATAGGGGTTGGGACGAGCTTCAATGGGCACGGTTTCTACAATTTCAAGACCGTATCCGTGAAGGCCGGTGCGTTTTTTCGGGTTATTACTCATCAGTTTCAGGCGGGTAATACCGAGGTGACGCAGAATCTGAGCCCCTACTCCGTAGTCGCGCTGATCGGATTGGAATCCGAGATGAAGATTGGCCTCTACTGTATCCATTCCTTCTTCCTGAAGTTTGTAGGCACGAAGTTTATTGAGCAGACCGATACCTCTTCCCTCCTGATTCATATAAAGGATGGCTCCGCGTCCCTCGTCCTGTACCATCTGCATGGCTTTGTGCAGCTGGTCGCCGCAGTCGCATCTCAGCGAGCCGAGGATATCTCCGGTAAAGCAAGAGGAGTGTACACGAACCAGAACGGGTTCATCTTTCTCCCAGCTTCCTTTAATCAGAGCCAGGTGTTCGTTGCGGGTATGTTTCTCCTGGAACGCCACCAGCGTAAAATCGCCGTAGGCGGTAGGCATATTCACCCGAACCACTTCCTCGATCAGGGAATCGGATTTGAGACGGTACTCAATCAGGTCTTTGATCGAAATGATTTTGAGATTATGTTGTTTGGCGAGCACCTCCAATTGGGGGAGACGGGCCATGCTTCCATCGTCATTCATGATTTCCACCAGAACACCGGCGGGTTCGAAACCGGCGAGGCGGGCAAGATCAATGGTAGCTTCGGTGTGACCTGTACGACGGAGAACACCTCCTGTTTTCGCCTTCAGCGGGAAGATATGCCCCGGACGGCCAAGATCGGAGGGTTTGGTATTGGGGTCGATCAGAGCAAGAATGGTTTTGGAGCGATCCTGTGCGGAAATCCCGGTAGTACAACCATTTCCCAGGAGGTCAACGGAAACGGTAAATGCAGTTTCGTGAAGTGAGGTATTGCTGTTCACCATCATTTCCAGTCCCAGTTCCTCGCATCTTTCTTCGGTCAGTGGTACGCAGATCAGGCCCCTTCCGTATTTCGTCATAAAGTTGATCACTTCCGGGGTGGCATGACGGGCGGCGACAACAAAATCGCCTTCGTTTTCTCGGTCTTCATCGTCCACCACAATTACCATCTTACCGTTACGAATGTCTTCAATGGCACTTTCTATACTATCTAACATCTCTGTTTCTTGTTTGTACTGCAAAGGTACGAATTAACAGTGTTAAATGTGCAGCCCCCTATCAGCCTCGCGAAGCGGCGCGTACCGGAAAGATTTCCACAGTATCCAAATCTGTTAACCTTTCGCTAAAATTTCTGTTTATATACGTATCAGGAAAAAAATAAAACCAAAATATATGCTTACCAGAAAAGCTTTGTACCTGTTAACCAGCCTGTTGATGCCCCTGGCGGTATGGGCACAGGTTACAACCAGCAACCTTACCGGTGTGGTTCTTGGTTCCTCCCGGGAGCCCTTATCCGGAGCGTCCATAAAGCTCACCTATCTCCCTACAGGGGCCGTATACAACCTCTCCAGCAAGGCAGGCGGACGCTTCGCCGTCAACAGTATCGCACCGGGGGGCCCCTATCGGGTAGAAATTACCCATGTGGGCTATTCGACCCTGGTACGCGATGACCTTTTTCTGGCGCTGGGGGAAACCGGCAATTTTGAATTTGTAATGGAAAGCGCAGCAGCCACCCTCGAAGGGGTAATCGTAACCGGTCGGACACGCGGAAGGGTAAGTGCGGGGGGCGGCTCCGAAACCGTCATCGGCCGCGATAAAATGGCCAATCTACCCACAGTCGGACGCAACCTGAATGATTTTGTGCGTTATACGCCGCAGGTTAAAATCAATTCCGTGGGGGGCATCTCCATAGCCGGTCAGAATAACCGGTACAATTCCTTCATGATCGATGGTGCCGTGAACAACGACGTGTTCGGGTTAAGCGATCAGGGTACCAATGGCGGACGCGCCGGCGTTCCCCCCATCAGTCTCGATGCCATCGACCAGATTGTGGTTCAGATATCTCCCTACGATGCCTCACTCGGCAATTTCACCGGTGGCGGCATCAATGCCATTACCCGTTCGGGAACCAACACCTACACCGGTTCGGTGTATACGTTTTTCCGAAACAAGGATCTCACCCGTAAAAAGCTGGAGGGGGTTGAAATCGCACCGTTTCAAAACAAAACATTCGGTTTCCGCGTGGGCGGTCCCATCATTACCAACAAACTGTTTTATTTCCTGAATGCGGAACTGCAGGACGATCACCGCCCCCAACCCTTTGATACCAGTACCTATCGGGGTAATTCCAGCATGACGCAGATCTATGGTCTGATGGACTACCTGAAAAATACCTACGGCTACGAAACCGGTGATTTTATTGATAACCCGGACGATGTTAAACGTAAGAACATCACCGCCCGCCTGGACTGGACGATCAATCCCAAACATCGTTTGTCCTTTTCCTACCGCTGGACCGATGCACAACGTAGCAACCCAAGCCGAAGCAGTGCCACAGCCATCAATTTTATCAACGGCGGAGAATTCTTCCCTTCGGTGACCAATTCGGCAACCGCCGAACTGAATTCCCGACTTTCGGGGTCGAACAGCAACCTGCTGCGCGTTTCGTTTACCCGTGTCCGCGACGACCGCGGTGCTCAGGGAATGCCCTTCCCGAACGTGTCGATCCGCGACGGTAGCAATATCAACATCGTCTTTGGTTCAGAAATCTCTTCTACCGCAAATCTGCTGAAACAATCGGTCCTCAACCTATACGATGCCTTTAAACATACCAGCGGCATCCATAACCTGACCTTCGGTACCGACAACGATTTCAGCTCCTCCTATAACTTGTTTATCAACCGCGCATTCGGTTTTTACGAATACAACAGTCTTCAGGACTTTCTAAACGGCGCAGGCCCACGGCGATACCGACGTGGTTATTCCCTTGTCGATCCAGGCAAGTCGGGCGATGATGCCGTGAGCAGCGCGGCCGATTTTCAATCGTTCCGACTTGGACTTTTCGTGAACGACGATATCCGATTCAACAATGATTTTACACTGACCCTGGGTGTTCGTGCCGACTACTTCCGATTTACCAAAGATCCTCCCACCGATGAGTTTTTCCGCGACGTGGCCAGTGCCGTGGTCAAGCAGTACTACGACCTGAAAGGCGCCGAATCCGGACAAATGTTTCGCCCGGCCATTCAGATTTCGCCACGACTGGGCTTCAAATACAATATCCCCGATGAGCGTGTTACCATACGTGGTGGTGTCGGCGTATTTACAGGGCGCACTCCATTGGTTTGGCCCGGCGGTCTCTTTCAGCAAACCGCTGTTACCATCGGAGCGGTGGATACCACCAATGCTGCCGGACTACAACTGGGCGGACAACCCCTGCCCTTCAGGCCCGATGTCAACAATCAGTATACTCAGGCCGATTTCGGATTGCCGGCCAATCTCACCATACCGCAGGGCGATCTCACCATCGTCGCAAAAAAATACAAGGTCCCTGCCGTGCTACGCTCCTCACTGGCTTTTGATAAACGCGTCGGCTCCAACTGGACGTTTACCGTGGAAGGAATAGTATCGACCAACCTGATTGAAGTAGATTGGGAAAATGTTAATCTCGTGATCCCCACACAAACCAGCACCGGACCGGATTCGAGACTTATTTACCCAACAACGGGCAGCAAACTGGTTTACCGGAATTCGCCGAATCCGTCGATCCAGAATCCCTATACATCCATCATCCTGCTGAAAAATACAAGCGGAAAGAAAAAAGGTTACAGCTATTCCTTTTCCTTTATCATCGACAAGGCATTCAACAATGGCTGGGCCGCCAACCTAAACTATACCTATGGAGAGGCGGCGGTCAACAACGAAGGAACCAGTTCGGTCAACCTTTCCAACTGGACCAATATGGAATCGGCCACTCCCCGAAATTATCTCGAGAGATCCCGCTCGGATTTTGCCATCGGACACCGAATCAATGCCTATCTGTCCAAAAAATTCAGCTATGCCAAAGGCCTGCTCGCCACCACCGTATCATTGGTGTATAACGGCCAGTCGGGAGGGCCATTCAGCTATACGCTGGGCTCCAACAGCATGATCGGCGACGGCGTTACCAACAACGATGCACCCTATATACCCGCAAGCCGGGAAGAGCTGAATCAGATGGTGTTTCTGAGCAACACCGTTGGTTCGGTCACCTATACGCCCGACCAGCAGCGCGATGCGCTATGGAGTTTTATTGAAGGCGATAAATACCTTTCCCGCAGAAAAGGAAAATATGCCGAAAGAAACGGCGACCGCCTTCCCTTTACCAATATCATCGACCTGAAAATTCAGCAGGATATCAATTTCAAAATTTCAAAAAAGACATACGGATTTCAGCTCACCTGGGACGTATTCAACTTCACGAACCTGCTTAACGAAGATTGGGGAAGACAGTATTTCCTGAATTTCGATGCGGCACAACTGTATTCGTTCGCGGGCTACCAAACCGGAACTTCCACCCCACAATTCCGCTACACGCCCATCACCGGTAAAGTAGGAAGCATCAGCGATGGCATCTACCCCTTCAACAGTTCAAGATGGGGAAGCCAGATCGGTCTCCGGTTCAATTTTTAAAAGACTTTATAACGCATTCAGAATCATCCGCTGTTGACGAGGTCGGCAGCGGATGACCGCTGTTTGGAAATATCCGGAAATATTCGTAACTTTTAAGATAGACCTTTCCCCTTTTGGGAAGCGCTCCATTCCCTTCCCTAATTCGTTTGGGGCTGCACAACGCCCATATGATTTGCCCTTCGGATTACAGCAAAGGTGGCTGGTTCAAATAATCTTCTCTACTCCCTATATTTTTAGTCCTATCGTTAAAAAGCCGGAATTATCCTTTCTTCTAACCTTAACTTCATCGGATCATCCGAAAATCCCGGCCCTCTTTCCGAGATTCGGGGAGACCGACCGGGTATGGATATTCTAAAAAACCATATCCGGTGGTTTCGTAACTTGTGACCTTAAATCCGTCGAAACAACAAATGGCGACAATCAGCTTCAAACAGTTTACCATTGGCGTTGAAGAAGAGTACATGATTCTGGCCCCCGATACCCGGGAACTCAGAAGCCATCAGCAACGTATTGTTCAGAAGGCTCAGGAAATCATGAACGAGAAGGTGAAGGCCGAAATGCATCAGGCTGTAGTGGAAGTAGGAACCGATATCTGCAGCGATATCTGGGAAGTTCAGAACGATGTCATGAACATGCGGCGAACCGTTTCCGGAATAGCCGGCGATCTTGGCTTCGGTATCGGCGCTTCGGGTACCCACCCTTTCAGTCATTGGGAACGCCAGCTCATTACCGACAACGCCCGTTATCACGAGATCGTGAATGAAATGCAGGAAGCGGCAAGAAGCAATCTCATTTTTGGTCTTCACGTGCACGTGGGCATGGAGTCCCGCGAAATGGCCATTCATATTGCCAACACGGCACGGTATTTTCTACCGCATGTATTTGCCCTGAGTGCCAACTCTCCGTTTTGGGAAGGCCGGCAAACGGGCTTCAAATCGTTCCGGACCAAAGTATTCGATAAATTTCCAAGAACCGGAATCCCGGACTATTTCGAAAGCATCGAAGAGTACGACAGCTATATCCGGCTCCTGGTAAAGACCAATTGTATCGACAACGCCCGGAAGGTTTGGTGGGATATCCGGGTGCATCCCGTTTTCAACACGGTTGAATTCCGGATCTGCGATGTGCCGTTGACGGTTGCCGAAACGGTGGCCATCGCCGCATTGTTTCAGGCCATTTGTGCCAAACTGTATAAACTGCGCCGCGAGAACCTGAACTTCATCATTTACAAACGGGCGCTGATCAACGAAAACAAATGGCGGGCGAGTCGTTACGGTATCGACGGAAAAATGATTGATTTCGGAAAAGAAGAAGAGGTTGAAACCCGCTCACTGATTATGGAACTGCTCGATTTTGTGGACGATGTTGTTGACCCACTGGGTTCCCGCGAAGCCATAACCTTCATTCCGAAGATGATGGAACAGGGCACCGGTGCCGACCGCCAGTTGCAGATTTACCGCGAATCGGGCGGGCATTTTATTCCGGTGGTCGATTATATATGCAGTCAGTTTCTGGTGCCGCCGACAACCCTATAATTCGTTAAATGCGAAATTATCGCCTATGTACAATGCCGAAAATCCACTACAGATAGCCATTCTTGACCTTTACGAAGGCCAGCCGAACGAGGGCATGCGCTGTCTGCGCGATATCATTTCACAATTCGGACAAACCCATCAAATTCCCCTAACCCTTCAGGAATACGATGTACGTTTGAAGAAGGAGGTGCCGGCATTGGAGGCGGATGTCTATATTTCCAGCGGAGGCCCCGGAAGTCCTTTGGATTCGGAAGGGAGCGATTGGGAGCAGATCTATTTTTCCTGGTTTCAAAAGGTTTGGGAGTGGAATGCCACACCGGGCAACAAACCCAAAAAGGTGTTCTTTATCTGCCACTCCTTTCAGCTGATCTGTCGATTTCTGCAACTCGCCGAAGTATGCAAAAGAAGATCAACAGCCTTTGGCATTTTCCCGGTACATATGCTCGAAGCCGGTGCTTCCGAACCGATATTTAAGGGGCTTGCCGACCCATTTTATGTGGTGGACAGCCGCGACTATCAGGTTATCCGGCCCAACCCCCGGCGCATGGATGAAATGGGCGCGAAAATTCTGGCCATCGAAAAGGAAAGACCCCATGTTCCACTGGAACGCGCCGTTATGGCCATGCGCTTCAATACCCATATGGTGGGAACCCAGTTTCATCCGGAAGCCGATGCCGTGGGCATGAGTATGTACCTGCGTCGTGAAGACAAAAAACAAACGATCATTTCCAATCACGGCGAAGAAAAATGGCAGAATATGCTCGACCACCTGGAAGATCCGGACAAGATATTGCTTACCTATTCCACTGTTCTGAACAATTTTCTCTCCGACGCCACGCGCATCCTGCAGGCCTAAAAAAAGGCCGCGTCTTTCGACGCAGCCCTGAATCAAAACAACAATCTCAATGCGCTTCTCCTACTTGGAGAGAACGCCGAAGAAATAATTGTTCGGATCGGAAGTAAGGGTTAACCCACCCAACAACGCGGTCGAACCCGGAGTGAGGTTTGCAGCCCAACTGAGTTTGAATTCGTTGTCTGCTATGTAATTGGTCAGAGCCGTAACCCCGGTACTGATCGTGTTTCCGTTACCGTTACGCGACATGTAGGTGAATTTGCACACCCCTCCGTCGCTCCATTCAACGGAATGTAAAAAATCAGCCAGATAGGTCGTTCCCGCGGTATTCTGATACGTAATACGGAGCGTCATCTCGTTGGCAGCAGAGAAAATAATCGCAAACTGCTGGAATTTACGACCGGACAAACCGGCCAGGCCCGTTACGGCAGCGTTGTACACGTTTAGGAAAGCGGGCGGCAATCCATCCAGTGTCGGTACATTCACTGTAAAGGTGGTAAAGTCTTTACCGAATCCGATCCGGAAATACGGAGGAATGATGGGTGTAGGACTGCTCAGTACATCATAACGTGCGTTGCCGATCATGGCGTAATAACGTCCCAGATTGTCATCCCAGAAAAGGCGATCAAAGGTAGTGCCTTTGTAATTCAGCGGATTTTTCAGTTCGATGCCTCCGGGGAAGAAGACAAAGGGGGATTCCGTTGTGGAGATTTCTCCCTGCGCATCCACCCAGGTAAGGCTCACCAGTTTGCGGGAAATGGTGAACTGCGTTTGAATACCATCCCCAAATTCCATGTAGGGGTTTTCGGTATCGCGGACAAAGGCGGCACTTTTATCCATCATGGTTTTGATGGCGCCGGATTGTATCTGCGTTTTTTCTTCCGCTGTTGCTTTTACCAGCGTCATCTGGGAGCCGTTGTCGATACCTTTCAGGAAAAGGCTGTCGCCGCTTCCATAAATGAAAAACTGAATATCAGACGACAGGCCTGTTCCTCTGGTACCGCCGCTGATGGTTTCATCTGGATCGGCAGGAAAATGTACATAGGAATAGGTATCGAAAATCAAGGTCGGCTGTTGCAGTGCCTTGATCCGATAGGTTCCGCCCCCCGCTTGTGTAGCCTGAGTGTTGTTGAAGTCGGAATAAATGGTAACGCCGTTCTGATTATTGAACTGGAAGTAGTACATGTAGCCCTGACCGCCTTTCGGGTAAAGAGCAGCTTTCCACCCGTGCGGAGCTTCGGTGAGTTCTTTCTCCAGGCGTGCAACTTCCGCGATCAGGCGTTTATCGGGATCGTCGAAAATCGGATCCGTATCTTTTTTACAGGATGCCAGCGATCCTGCAAGTATCAATGTATAGAAAAGAGTTTTTTTCATCTCAGTTAATTTTACGTTGAGTACACGTATTTATTCAGATCAGAGTGCACCAAGGAAGTACACCGTTGGATCTGTTACTTTATAGAAACCTCCGTAATAAGGCGGTTCGCCGACGGGCGGAGCTTCTTCCGGCCAGGCTAGTCTGAACTGTCCTTCGAGGAAGTCGCGCGTAAGTGTAGTAACGTAGTTTTGAATGGTCCGGGCATTGTTGTTTTCGGTAACCGACTCTGCAGGCGGTCCCTGATAAACAAGAGTATAGATATCGTCGGCAACGGTGAGTTCATAGAGGAAATCCGCGTTGTAGATCGAAGTCGGGCTGGAAGGGTTTCTGTACGTAATTCTGAGACGAACACGACCAGCCTGATCGAAATTCAGAGTAAACAGTTCGATGTAGCGTCCTGCATTTCCCAGTGTTCCGAGCTGTGCGCTGGCAGCCTGGGCTACCGTTTTGAACGACTCGTTCAGCATGGGATCGGCGAAGTTTACGGTAACCACCGGAAATGCCTTACCATAACCAATATAGGGGTGAAGTGAAGGCGGTGCACCGAGATCGCTCAGAGCGGCCTGGCAACGGTCCATCATGCTGTACAGGTCGATATTCCAAACCTGCTTCAGGTAGGTGGCAACAATGGTTTCTTTCTGCCGGATAGCTGCTTTGGCAGCCTCTGACTTGATTCCACCGAGAATTTCAGCATATCCCAAACGACCTTCGGTGATCATGATGGAAACCATCTCAGCGAAGTCTTCACCGGGAGCCGCTTTCGCGTAGTTGGAGATGAACCCTTCTTCCCGTGCTTCCGCTACGGAAGTCTGGTTCCAGGTTCCGATGTATCCGCTCTTGGTAATGGATTGGAAATCGACAAGCGGATAGTTGATGGTTTGGTTCAGGATGTGGGTAAACTCGTGATGGATGGTTTTGAGAACACGTTTAACCTTTTCGCGGTTCGCAATATCAAAGGTATTGACGTCAAAAATCCGTACGGTGCTTCCACCTTCGGCTTCACCAAGTGTAACGGTACTACCGTTGTAGCGGAGACTACCGATCAGCTGATATTGCTTGGGAGCCAGTTTCTTCAGGAAGGTCTCGTTGACTTCGGCAACATAAAGGTCCATCCAGGCCGATTTTACAACCGACATCAGCATCCGTACCCTTGCGGTGTCCGGAGGAACGAGTGTATACTGTACGCCAAATTCGGAGGCGTCCCAACGATATTTCACTTCCATATTGTAAGGGATGGTGAAATTGTTGGTCAGCCATTCGTCGAGCGGCGTTTTCGCCCAGGAGTCGCCTTCCAGGCCGAGAATAGGTTTGCTCAGGTCGTCCTTTTTGGAGCAGGAAGCCAGTCCTCCCACAGTGAGCAGAACGACCGCAGTATAGATAAGTTTGTGAAATCTCATAATAAATAGTTTTGTTCGGTTTACTACCTCGGGTTGGTACCCAGCATCTTGGCTGCTTCAAGAGGAATCTGAATCACGCGGCGCGGGTCGTCTTTGGTAAGTGTCATGGTACTTCCATCGGAGCGGGTGTGCACCACTTCAATTCCGTGACGCAGTACGTCGAACCAGCGCATACCTTCATGAACAAATTCTGCGCGTTTGAAATCGAGAATTGCTTTAACGACAGCCTCCCGTGCGTCGTCTGTATTGTAGAAAGTCTTGGCTTTTTCGACAGTCACCGCATGGTTGTTCGCATTGTAGTTCATGATCCGGTTGGAAAGGAAAAGGTTGAGGTCTTTCAATGCGTTGGTAAAGTCGTCCTGCATTGCATAGGCTTCGGCCCTGTTCAGCAACGTTTCTTCCGTGGTAAAGAGCGGTACCATGGTATAGGCGGTACCGGTGCTTGCATTGATGCTGGTACGAACAAAGTGTTCAGAGAATTTCCGCACATAGTAGATGCCGCGGAAACTTGTTTGGTACCAGGTTTTGTAGGCGAAGCTTACGCTGGAACCTGCGGCGCTGGAATATCCGTTAAACAAGATCCGTTTGATCAGGTTTTCGGAAGTATTGTAACGCCATCTGTAGAAATAGCGGGCAACACGGGAAACGGTGGAAGCCAGCAGAAGGTTGGCATTTTCGGAAGACTTCACATAGTTCAGACCCAGTTCTGTGGAAGAATAATCCTGATAGGTCGTTTTCCAGGGACGCATATTGGCTGCCCAGTTATCCGCAGGGAAAGCGGCTGATGCATATTTTACGGCGTTGACATAATCCTTCTTGAAGAGGAAAAAACGGGCCGCAAACGCATTGGCTGCCGGTCTGTTGAAGTGATAGCGGGGAACCTTATACTTGCTGTCGTCGATCAGGGGCAGACCTTCGAGCAGGTCTCTTTCAATCTTTTCATATACTTCAGCAACGGTACCTCTTGTGTACTGGCCCCAAACTACGGTTTCGGGTTTCTCTACATAAGGAACGCCGGGATCCGTATCGGCAGTTGCCGGATCATAAATCTTGGCAAAGAGAGAAACCAGCATGAAGTGTGCGTAGGCACGGCATACCAGAGCTTCTCCTCTCTGGGCACTGAAGCTTTTGGAATTGCTACCCAGTTCTTCGATCGCCGCCAGGGCGTGGTTGGCAGCAGCGATGGCTTTGTAACAGGCATTCCAGTAGTAATCCGGAGAATCCTGTTGCGTTTCCAGCACGTCGCGCCAGAAGAAGGGTTCGGTATTATAGGCGTCCGTTTGCGCCGCGCCCAGGTTGTCGGTCGCGTTGTCCGACATCGCCTCGGTGAAACAGATATGGTTTCCGGAGGGATAGGCACTCACAAGAAGCTCAGAAATTTTTGCTTCGTTGGTCAGCTCGGTACGCTGATCCGGCGGCTGTTCCAGATATTTTTTACAGGAAGTAAAGCCCGCCATCAGTGCCAGAAGCGCTGTCAGTCGAATCATTCCGCGGGTGTTTATGGTTAAATGTCTCATTTCGTCAGTTTTTTTTGATTAGAATCCAATTTTAGCCGAAAGGGTGAACTGGCGGGGCATCGGAAGTGCAACACCTCCTGTCTGGAAGAATTCCGGATCCTGCCCTTTGAGTTTCTTGTCGGCATAGATTAACCAAAGGTTTGTTGCCACCAATCCTACTGAAAGGCTCTTCGCTTTGATACTGTTCAGCCAGGACGGTTCAAGACGGTAATTCAGTGAAGCGGTTTTAAGACGTACGAACGATCCATCGGCTACACGAACATCGGTATAGTTATAGTTGGTGTAGGGATAGATTCCATCGAGTCGGGACTCTTCGCGTTTGGCCAGGATTGCGGGCACATTGGTGTGATATTCGTCACCCGGCAGTGTCCATCGATCGAGGAATTCACGGGGCATGGCGTCCAGATCGGTATAACCGGATTTGTATGCCGCATCCAGACGGATCTTGTTACCCACCTGATAGGAGAAGAATACGTTCAGGGAAAGATTCTTCCAGGTTAGGGTGTTGTTGAAACCACCGGTGATCTGAGGATCCACCGGACCTTCATATTTCAGATACTTGGTTTCCAGGCTCTGAACATAAACAGCATCGGCTTTTTTACCGCTCTCATCGATAAAGGTCGGTACGCCCGTTTCAGGATCCAGGCCCTGGAATACGATGGAGTAAAGACCACGTACGGTTTTACCTTCCATCGGACCTCCTTCTGAACGGATCAGGTCTATGATACGGGGCGTGTTTTTCAGGTTAACGATTTTGTTCACGTTGTATCCGAACGTGAGGTTGGTGGTATAAGTCCAGTCTCTGGTCTTGATAAGACGTGTTCCCAGGGTAACCTCAACACCTTTCGAATTCATATCGGCGTAGTTCGCTGTTTTCACCGACTGACCACCGATACCGGTAGTACGGATGGAGTTGATCAGATCAAAACCGTTGCGTTTGTAGGCATCTACGGTAAGTGTCCATTTACCGCCGCGTGAAATCGCATCGAAACCGATGTTGGCTTCGTATTGCTTTTCCCAGGTAAGTTCTGAGTTTTCCAGGCCGGCAATTACGATCTGAGATTCAATATCTGAGAATACCGGACGTTTGGTTGAAGTATTTTCCAGAACTACTGCGGTATTGGAGGCGGAGCCGATACTTGCGGTAAGACCATAGGCACCGCGGAGTTTGAGGGCATCGAGCCAGGTTACATTCTCCATAAAGGATTCCTGATCGATGTTCCAGGCGCCACTCAGTGTCCAAGTGGGCAGCCAGCGTGCGCGGGGCGATTTACCCATTCTGTTCGAACCATCGTAACGGAACGTACCGTTGAACACATATTTCTCGTTGAAGGCGTAGATCGCGTTCGCAAAGAAGGATACACCACGGTCATAGTTTTCGCTCATGCCGAAGTAGTTGAAGTTACCCTCGAGCAATTGCTTGATAATCTTGTAATCGGTGAAGGGAATACCACCCTTGTCGTATTGATAGCCGTAACCATTATTCCAGGAATTCTGACGGTTGGTGTATTTGATCTCCTGACCAACCAGCACCTGGATATTGTGCAGATAGTTGTATTCTTTTTTCCAGTTCAGGGAGTTTCTGATATTGTAGTTTACGAGCTGGTCCTCGTTCCTGTTGTAGAAACCACCTTCGGGAAGTACCACCACTGCGTCCGCATCGGGATTATCCGGATCCGTGTAGAGATATCTGTTTGCGCCGTTAACGGTAGCGTCATAGTTTGCACGGTACGCCATGGAAGTGTTCGAATTCTCCATGATTTTGTGTTCACGGGAAGTCTTGGCATAACGGAGTGCCGCGATGGAGTTGAATTCGAGTGACTTGTTGAACTTGTATCCGATTTCACCCTGCAAACGGACATCCATCATGTTGAGCTGGATGTAATTGTTGCGGAGTTCATTGAGGATGTTGAACGGTGCATAGTTGCGGGTAAAGTATTCGAGATTGCCTTCTTCATCGTAAGCGGTAAGCGTACGGCTGGTGTTCAGTGCGTATGAGAAGGGGTTAATATCGAATTCGCGGGTATAAATACCTTCCACAACGTTGGCAATGCGGGCATTGGAACCCGGAGCGCGTTGCTGACGAACAGCGGCTACGGTTGCCAAACCGGCAGACAGTTTATTGGACAGCTTATAGTTGGCGCGGATGTTGGCTGTATACCGTTTTACATTATCGCCGATGGTCCATCCGTCATCACTCAGAAAGCTGGTAGAGAAATAGTATTGCGCATCGTTGGTACCGGAGGATATGCTGAGAGAATGCTCCTGTGTGAGTGAGTTGCGGAACAGGATATCAAACCAGTCGGTATTGGCCTTTGCATATCGGTCGAGGAATGCCGCCCGGGCCTCAGGAGTGTTGGCGAGGACATACTGACCGGTACTTTCATCAAAAGTGCTGATCTGCTGGTACATTTTGGTGAATACACCACCGTTTGCCCTGCGCACGGTAGAGGGATAGTTCAGCCAACCCTTACGGTACAGTTCGGAATAAACAGACATCTGGTCTGCCGAATTCATGATGTTGTAATTATCGTAGGACGGCTTCAGCTTTACGGTATAGTTACCGGTATAGTTGATGGAAGGCTTTCCGGCCTTACCCTTTTTGGTAGTGATCACGATCACCCCGTTCATCGCTCGGCCACCGTAAAGAGCGGTAGCAGAAGCGTCTTTCAGGATTTCAAAGGTGGCGATATCTTCCGGGTTTAGTCCGGCCACGGCAGATCCCAACAGTGTAGACGGGTCACCGCTGGAGAGCTGGTCGTTGGAGATGTTCACCACATCTTCCAGAACAATACCATCCACCACCCACAGTGGTTTGTTTTCACCGGAAATAGAGGTAGCACCCCGTACACGTACTTTGGGTGCTGCACCGAAGGTTCCGGAAACGTTTTGAATGGAAACCCCTGCTGCCCTACCTTCAAGCATACGGCTGACATCATTGATACCGGCCATTTTTACATCGTCGGCCTTCAGGGTGGTAGCGGCACCGGTATAGATTTTTTTCTGGATGTTCTGGTAACCGTTCACGACAACTTCGCTGAGGTTATTTACCTGAATCTCCATTACGATGTTGAGTTCCTTTTTGGCCGAAGTCACCTTCACCTCACGCTTTTTATAGCCGGTAAGGGAAAATTCCACAACATCGTTGTCTTCAACGCCCTTGAGTTCGTAATTACCGTTTTCGGTGGTGATGGCGTGCAGTGCGTTTTTACCCTTTACCAAAACAACAACCCCCGCAAGCGGTTCACCCGTTTCAGAGGTCACCCTACCTCTCAGATCGAAGGAAAGGGGTTTCCGGGCGGTGGCGGCATTGGCAACTTCATTCACCTTCGGCGTCAGAACAATGGTTTTATCCATTACCCGAAAGGTAAACGAGGTTTCAGACAGCATCTTCTGGAGAGCCTCCTCTACCGACACGTTGGAAACGTTGACGGAAATCCGCCCAACCTTCTTGACCTCCTCGTTGTCGTAGAGAAACAGCATTCCGCTCTGTTTCCGAAGCTCCCTGAAGGCTTTTTCCAGGGAAACATCGTCCATCTTAAGGCTTACCTTCTGCGAGAAAGCTCCCGCAGAAACCTGCAAAGCAGTGGCCAACAGAAAAAGGCTTGTTAATTTCATAACCATAAGCAGTTGTACAAACACGGGCCTGGCTCTGCCCTGTTTGCAGTTCATCACAAAATGCATAACTTTGAAATGTTTGGGTTTTACATAATACGCTCATAAAATTTGTACACCTGAACATCCAGACCGATCGGGTACCAGCCGTTCGGTCTTTTTATTCCGGTGATCAACATTGCATTCAGCGGATCATCGTTTTGGTTTCGTTTAATAATTACAGTTTTGGGTTATATCCTTCGTTCTAAAAATCGCCTGGAATACATCTCCGATAATTGTCAAGCCGGGTCCGGAATTCATGGGTTAAAACAGGGATTATCATCCAGAACAAACCTTTCCGGGTCTATCGACCAAATAATAAATTTCAAGGCAGCACATCAATAGGAGCGGAACGCCGAAAGCATCCGCTATAAAACCGTATTCGCCGAGGCTACTAATCAAACCCTTCAAGGGTATGGGCGCGGTTATCAGATACAACTAAAAAATCCACCCGAAAAAAGATCAAATACGGCCCTGCGGCCCCATTTGCGGGTTTCAGCCAAACATATAAAATTCCATACGCCTGGGTTTTACGTAATACGCCCATCAAGTTTATACACCCGAACATTCAGGCCGAAATGGGTACCAGCCATCCGGTCTTTTTATATCTCCCGAGGGAAATAAATTCGGTTGTACTTATTTCTGTTTAATAACAATCTTTCTGTTATCCGTTATTTCAAATTCCACTTTTTTACTTGTCGCCTCCAGCATGGTCAATACCTCTGAAATGTTCACGGACCGACGAATGGCACCCGTGTACATTTTATCCGGAACCGGCGAAGCGATATCCACATCGTACCAGCGGGAAAGCTGACGAAGGATATCTTCGAGTTTCTCATTATCAAAATCAAACAGGCCGTTTTTCCACGCCACCACTTTTTCCGTATCCACCAAACGCACCATCATTTCCCCGACTAATTCCGGCAAAACCGCCTGCTGTCCGGGCCTCAACAATACCGAAGCCTTTCCGCTCGTCACTTTTACCGCCCCCTCGATCAGGGTGGTCTTCATTTCCGGCTCATCGCTGTACGCCTTGATATTCAAACTGGTGCCCAATACATCAACCTGAACGGGAGCACTGCCTCCCAGCACTTTAACACGGAAGGGCTTATTTTTCATCTGCGCCACTTCCATATACACTTCACCGGTAATCTCCACCTCCCGGTTTCCTTCGGGGAAGGCCACCGGAAAACGAAGGGATGAGGAGGCATTCAGCCAAACCCTGGTACCATCGCTGAGTTCCAGCTGAAACGTACCCTTACGCGGTGTCACAATCTTATTATACACAACCGAAGTTCCCGTAGTTTCGGAACTGTTATAGCGCAGCAAACTGTCCTGCTTGTTTACAACAATTCCGTTCCGTGTAATAAAACTTCCGTTTTTTGTGGAATCGAGCATCACCACCGATCCATCGTCCAGCATCAGTACCGCGGTATTGGTCCCCGGCAGTACATCACGAACGGGGGCAACGGTTGCAACAGCGCTGACGGGATTTTCATGTTTTCGCGTAAACACCCATATCGCCGCACACAGTACCAAAAATACCAGCGATGCCGCCACCATACCCGTCCAGCGGAAAAAGCCATGGCGTAACGCGCCCAATTCAGGCTTTGGGTGAATAACTTTTTCCAGAATGGCAGCAGATTCCTCCGTCGAAAGAATCTCCTCTTCCGTAGCATAATTCACCCAGGTCTGCTCCAGCAGGCCCTTCAGACGCGCGTCATACTCCGCATGACGTATCATCTCCATCAAACGGTCAATCTCCTCCTGAGAAGCATGACCGGAGACATATTTTTGAAATAATTTTGAAAACTGATCCGTTGACATAAACAAGGGGGTCAATCATTTTAAACAGGATTTACCACCCTGTATCTATAATGACAATCGATCAAAAAGAAAGAGGTAATCAAAAAGAAAAAATCAGGAAATAATTTTTGCGAGCAGAATCGCCAACAAAACCTCGCTGTGCTGTTTCAGAAACTCCCGTATGGAACGGAGGGCCAGAACAATATGTTTTTTCGCTGTTTCGAGTGAAACGCCCATGACGCGGGCAATTTCCTCCTGGCTGAGGCCCTGTTCCCGGCTAAGCTGGTAGGCTTTTTTCTGCTGGGGAGGCAACTGGGCAATAGCCTTTCCAAGGAGATTGGCGGTTTCCCGAAAACTCAGCACTTCCTCCAGATCCAGATTGGCTTTGTGATACTCTTCGTTGAGCGACTTCGCATAGGCGTGCTCGCGGGCAATCTGCTTTAATTTATTGAACGCCAGATTGCGGCACATAATAAAAAGATAGGCCTCAAATTGTTGAATATCAGAAAGTGAAGTTCGGTTTCGCCAGATTTTTTCGAAGATGTCCTGAACCAGGTCCTGCGCCTGTTGGTGCGACCCGGTAATACGCAGCATATACCCTGCAACATCCTGGTGGCAGGAGTAAAACAATTCGCTAAACGCAGATTCATCTCCTTCAGATATCCGGAGCAGCAGTTTCGGTGAAATTGGAGCCATGTCAGGCTAAATTATAAAAAATACATCGCGATGTTATCTTTTCCAATCCATTTTTTTTGAACACTACCGGTTTCCACCTAATCGGGCTATTTATTGCTCAAATAATGCTACCGAACCACCGACCCAGCTTTTGTCCTTATTATATCTTGTACCGATCATTTTACCCTTGCTCAGTCGGGCAAGGTTAATGGCAGGTATGGGGCGTGCCTCTCCTTCCGGCCAGAGATACATAAGGCGCAGCTCCGCCACCGCATTCCCATCGGGCGTACGGATCGCTTCGGCATATCTGACCCTACGCTGAACGATCCAGTTTTCGGGATCTTTTATCGCCTGAAAATCCTTTGCCTCTGGATCAATGATCACACCGTTTCCCGCAAAGGAAAACAGGGGCTTCAAGACATAATCACCGGGATTGGCCGGAGCCTCCTTCCATTCCTTCAAAAATTTCGTCTCCGGTATATTGGGGTGGTTAAGGAAGGGTAAGGTATATTTTGAAATCCGGTAAAACCAGTTCGGATGCGGCACCCACTCTACATCGTAAGACCTGGAGAAATCCACCAGAGGTTGAGGCAGATCCGCCGTATTCTTTAACTCATCGGCAATTACGCGATTATAGATGCGATGGATGCGGATTTTTTCGCCCGACTCATTCCGATAATACAGTGCGTCGCCTTCCGCAAAGAGCTTTGTGATGCACACCGCGCGAACGCCGATATATTCTTCGGTGCAGATAAAATCAATTTTCGTTTTCTGTTGCTCCGGCCTGATTTCCAGCAACACCACATGCTCCGGCCGGTGGGTTCCGAGAATCGTTCTTCTAAACAGGTTCAGAAACCCCTCTTTGTTGAGCCCGCTGAGAAAACGTGTAACGTTGGAAGGAATGGGCAGGAAGGATTCCATTACCTCCGGAAACATAACCTGAAACGCAAATAAGGAAGGAAACCCCTGCATTTCGATCAGCTGTGGCTCCAGATCTCCCGATTCCGATTCGCAGATGCCGAAATCGAAGGCCAAACAATGGCAGTGATGCGATTCGCCGGGCGTCCATTCCTTCTCAGGAATCGCAGGTGCGGAACGATCCATAAAATCGGGACGCATCAATTCATTGATAATCAATTCGCATACCGATTCCATTTTCGCCAGGAAATCCGCCGGAACAAATACCGGCGTTTCCGCGAGCCTGAACTCGATAACTCCCGGATATCGTTTTTCCAGTTCACCCAAAAAACCGTTGTATTTCTCTTCCGTAAAGGCCGCATTGTAGCTATCGCGCATTGATCTGATCATATCCGGAGCATTGAAACGGGAAATTAGGAAAATTGCAGAAGCAGACTCCCAAATCCCGTCCAAAAAAAATCGCTAACTTCGCCTCGTTGTTTTGAAAAAAGGTATAGCCATATTTCTCCTTGGGCTTCTTATAGCTTCCAAAACCGAGTTTCACCAAATACTGAAACTGCCGGTGTTGGTACAGCATTTTATGGAACACAAAGAGCGGGACCCGGAAACAACATTACTCGCTTTTCTCACCGAACACTATGCTGCCATTGATGTAGTGGATGAAGACTACGACCGCGATATGCAGCTCCCCTTCAAGTCGCCCGAATTCACCCTGCTGTCTGTAATTCCCTTTATTCCGCAAACAGGATTCGTGGTTGAAAAAGAAATAACCGCTTTCAGCCCTACCCCCGTCTATCTCATTACCAACGATACACTTCTCCCCGAAACCACTGTTGGTACCATCTGGCAGCCTCCAAGAGCGTAAGCGTCGTTTACTCCTGATCACCCGAATTTCCGTTCGCGGTGCCGTATACCCATTTATATATCTTATCAATAGGCTACCATGCTCAATCGGATCATTGAGTTTTCGGTCAGGAACAAACTCCTGGTCGGAATCTTCCTCATTGCATTGATCGGATATGGCTCGTACTCCGTGACGCGCCTCCCCATCGATGCCGTACCAGATATCACCAATAATCAGGTTCAACTCATTACCGTAACACCTTCACTCGCCGCCCCCGAGGTGGAGCGACTGATTACGTTTCCTGTAGAACAGGCAACGGCAAGTATCGCCGGAATTACAGAAATGCGCTCCTTCTCGCGTTTCGGCCTCTCGCTGGTCACCATCGTGTTCGACGACGATATCGACATCTACTGGGCCCGGCAGCAGGTGTCGGAACGATTGGCCCAGATTCAGGACGAGCTTCCGGAAGGAACCGGACTCCCCCAGCTCGGTCCCATTACCACCGGACTCGGTGAAATTTATCAGTACGTTGTGCGCCCCCTGCCCGGCTACGAAAAAAAATACGATGCCATGCAGCTGCGCACCATCCAGGATTGGATCGTTCGCCGCCAGCTACTCGGAACCCCGGGTGTTGCCGATGTCAGCAGCTTCGGAGGTTTCCTCAAACAATATGAAATCGCTGTTAATCCAGAACGACTCAAAAGTTTGGGCGTTACCGTTTCCGACGTATTTGAAGCCATTGAGAAAAACAACCGGAACACCGGCGGTGCCTATATCGAAAGAGGTTCGGGCGTTCTTTTTATCCGAAGTGAAGGCCTGGCCGAAAACCTGAACGATCTGGAACAGATTGTGGTAAAACGTACGAGCCAGGGCACTCCCGTATTATTGAGAGATGTGGCTACTGCAAAAATCGGACATGCAGTCCGCTACGGAGCACTCACCTACAACGATGAGGGTGAGGTTGCGGGTGCCGTGGTTATGATGCTTAAGGGGGCCAATTCCTCCCAGGTAATCCGCGCTGTCAAGAACAAGGTTGAACAAATCAAAAAAACACTTCCAGAAGGTGTGACCATCGAACCCTTCCTCGATCGAACCAAAATGGTGAACAACGCGATATCAACCGTTGAAACCAATCTGATTGAGGGAGCGTTGATTGTCATCTTCATCCTCGTACTGTTCCTGGGTAACCTGCGCGCCGGCCTGATCGTGGCTTCGGTTATTCCGCTCTCCATGCTTTTTGCGATCATCATGATGAATATTTTCGGTGTAAGCGGCAACCTGATGAGTCTGGGCGCACTCGATTTTGGATTGATTGTGGACGGAGCGGTAATCATTGTGGAAGCGGTAATGCACCGGCTGCGCCACAGTAAAGCGTTTTCGGGTATTCAACGGATCAACCAGCAACAAATGAATGGGGAAGTGTCAAGGGCTTCTTCAAAAATGATGAACGCCGCCGTGTTCGGACAAATCATTATCCTGATCGTATACCTGCCTATTTTGTCGCTGAAAGGTATTGAAGGCAAAATGTTCAAGCCGATGGCGCAAACGGTATCCTTTGCGATCCTCGGAGCCTTCCTACTGTCTCTGACCTACGTACCGATGATCAGCAGTTTGCTGCTGAGCAAAAAAATCACCCATCACGACACATTTGCCGACAAGATGATGCGCTGGCTGGAAAAACGTTATCAGCCGATTCTGGAAAAAGCACTCAGCATCCCCAAACTAATCATCGGTGTTGCCATCGTCCTCTTTGCCGCAAGTATATTGATCCTCTCCCGGTTGGGCGGCGAATTTATTCCCCAACTGGAAGAGGGCGACTTTGCGGTGGAAACAAGAATGTTGCTGGGAACCTCCCTTCCGACAGGAGTTGAATATGTTCAGCAGGCGTCAAAAATTCTGAAAGATAGTTTTCCGGAGGTCGAAAAAGTGGTCACCAAGCTGGGCTCCGGTGAAATTCCTACCGACCCCATGCCAATGGACTGGGGAGACATGATGGTTATTCTGAAAGATAAGAAGGAATGGACTTCCGCTTCCAGTTATAACGAGCTGGCAGAAAAAATGAGCCTCGCGCTGGAAGATGTTCCGGGAATATCCGTAGGCTTTCAGTTCCCCGTACAGATGCGTTTCAACGAACTGACCACGGGAGCGCGCCAGGACGTGGTCTGTAAAATCTTTGGCGAAGATCTCGACACCCTCGCGCACTATTCCAAACAATTGGGAGCAGTGGCCGGAAATATTGAAGGTGCCAGGGATCTGTATGTGGAAACGGTGACAGGCCTTCCACAGATCGTGGTAGATTTCCGGCGCGAAGATCTCGCTCGTTATGGCATTCGCATCGAAGACGCCAACACCCTGATCCGTACGGCTTTTGCCGGTGAAGTTGCGGGGAAAATCTACGAAGGGGAAAAACGATTTGACGTCGTTGTCCGCCTGAGTGCCGAAGAAAGACGTTCCGTGGAAGATGTCCGTAATCTCATGGTCCCTACGCCGTCGGGAATGCAGATTCCCCTCGATCAGATTGCCGATATTTCCATCAAGGAAGGCCCCAACCAGATCCAACGTGAAGATGCAAAACGAAGGATTACCGTGGGATTCAATGTTCGCGGGCGAGATGTTCAGAGTATCGTGAATGAACTCCGCAACAAGGTGAGCGCTTCCATCAAGCTTCCTCCGGGCTATTACATTACCTACGGTGGTCAGTTTGAAAACCTGACCGAAGCAAAGAAAAGGCTTTCCGTGGCTGTTCCGGTTGCGCTGCTGTTGATCTTCCTTCTTTTATACTTTGCCTTCCATTCGGTCAAACAGGGGCTGCTGATTTTTTCGGCCATTCCGCTGTCGGCTATCGGCGGAATTATTGCGCTTGCACTGCGGGGTATGCCCTTCAGTATATCTGCAGGTGTTGGTTTTATTGCCCTATTCGGAGTGGCCGTTTTGAACGGCATTGTCTTGATCACCGAATTCAACCGACTTAAGAACGAAGGCGGATTACCAATCCGCGACGTTGTTCTTAAAGGCACGAGGGTTCGGCTTCGGCCCGTACTCATGACGGCAACCGTTGCGTCACTCGGGTTCCTTCCCATGGCGTTAAGCCAGGGTGCCGGTGCAGAAGTGCAGCGCCCGTTGGCCACCGTGGTGATCGGCGGACTTATCACCGCTACCCTGCTGACCCTCATTCTTCTTCCGGTATTGTACATCATCAGTGAAAAAAAGCAGAAACCCTTAAAATTCGACACGATGAAACGTATGCTTCTGTTGCTGATTGCCTCGGCATTTCCGGCAATGGTGGATGCTCAGGAGAAAAAAATATCGTTGGCCGAAGCAGAAACCATCGCCGCCCAGTCCAATCCGGAAATAATCGGTCTGGAACTCCGGACCGAGGTTCGGAAAAAAATGGAGGGTACGGCCTTCAATCCGGAAAAAGCGAGTCTGACTGCAGAATACGGAAAAATAAACAGTCTCTTCAACGACAACAGCTTTGGGATATCCCAAAGCTTCAACTGGCCCTCTGTTTATAAAAAACAGCGAAGCTTGTTACAGTCGCAGACTGCACTGGCGGAAGCCGAAAAAATGACCAAAACTGCCGACGTTCTCCGCCGACTCCGTCAATCCTGGGTGGGCTACCTGTACTGGACAAACCGAAAAGCCCTGCTCGAACGCGCCGATACGTTGTACGCGGGATCTCTGGAGCGGGAAGACCTCCGCTTCCAGGCGGGTCAAACCGGACGGATTGACAGAACCTTTTCGGAAAACCAGCTGCTGCAGAACAAAATCGAAATCCGGGAATGTATAACGGAAATCAATAACCGAAAATTGGAATTGAAGTACTTACTCGGGTCGAAGGAAGATATTGTTCCGACAGAAACCGATCTGACCGGCTTTCTGTCGACCAGACTTCCGGTTCCCGGAGAACTCACCAAAAATCCGGAACTGATGCGTATCGAAAAAGAGCTGGAAATTTCCCGAAGGGAATACGAGTTGGCCAGGGCGCATCGTTCACCGGACATCACGGTGGGGTACAACAACATGTCGATACAGGGCTGGCAACAGGACGGCAACAATGTGGAGAAGTTCTACGGCACCGGGGAGCGCTTCGGTTCGGCTCAGCTGGGCATCGCCCTTCCGATTTTCGGAAAAGCGTATAAACGGCAAATCGAAGCGTCCGGCCTTCAAACCCGGGCAATGGAGCAGGCGGCCGAAGCCAAGCGATTGGAAACACAAACTCAATCCCTGCAGGCACTTCAGCAATACATTCAGTCGATGGAAATACTAAAGTCGTTCTCGGAAACGCTTCTGGCCAACGCAGAAACCAGCATAGAACTCGCCAATCAGCAAATCCAAAACGGGGCCATCGGGTACCTTGAATGGAGTGGAAATATCCGTCAGGCACTGGCCATCCGTGCCGGTTATCTGGATGCACAGCTGATTTGTGCCGAACAACTCATCACTATTTTATACCTCTCAGGAAAATAACATACCATGCGTAAACTCATTATAGCTTCACTCCTTTTTTCCGCCCTGCAAAGCTGCAGCGAGAAGCCCGCTGATATACCGGAATCCCAAAGCGAGACGACCGATCCGAACAGGGTTGAACTAACCGAATCCCAGATCCGGAAGAACGGAATCCTTTCCGCAATTCCGGATACCGGAAACCTACCTGCCGAACTTCGGGTGAACGGCACCGTTGAGGTTCCACCCCAGAACCAGGTTTCCGTAAGTTTTCCGTTGGGGGGCTACCTGGTTTCATCCGAACTCCTTCCCGGAATGCGGGTGAGCCGCGGTCAGGTAATTGCCTGGATAGAAGATCCTTCTTTTATCCAACTTCAGCAGGACTATCTCATCGCCCGTCAGAAGCTGGATTTTGCCGAAAAAAACTACAACCGCCAAAAAAGCCTGAATTCCACGAAAGCCAACAGCGACGTGCTGCTGGAACAGGCCGAAGACGAATTCAAAACACAGCGGATCCTGAAGAAAGGCCTGGAAGAAAAACTTAAGTTGATCGGATTGAATCCGGAATCTCTTTCCGAGACCAATATCAGCCGCAAAATTGCTGTACGGGCTCCCATCAGCGGATTTGTTTCATCGGTTAACGTAAACATCGGGAAATACGTGAATCCAACCGATGTGCTCTTTGAACTGGTTGATCCGGGGGATATTCACGCAGCACTTACCGTATTCGAAAAGGATATCCATAAAGTAAGCATCGGGCAGAAAGTTAACATCACACAGAACGACCGACCGGATAAAGTGTTTCCGGCAACGGTTATCCTGATATCCAAAAATCTGGATGAGAACAGAAGTGTGGTGGTACACTGTCATTTTTCCGAAAAGGACCATCAGCTTCTCCCCGGCATGTTCCTCAACGCATCCATTCAAATCACCGATAACCATGGCCTGATTCTACCCAACGATGCCGTGGTTCGTTTCGGGAATGCCGAATATATTTTTACCGATAACGGCGACAACAGCTTTGATCTGGTTCAGCTTGAATCGACCGTGTCCCAGAAAGATAAAACCCTTGTGGTTCCGGCGATCGACATTCGCGGCAAGAAAGTGGTTACCCATAATGCCTATGCCCTGCTGTCGAAACTGAAAAACACCGGTGAGGAATAACGGTTCAGCATTTCACGCGCACGCCGACAAATCCCCGTATTCCCTGCATAGGCGCGTAGTTATAGGATGGATCAAACCGGTAGCCGTGTGGATTGGTATCTGGTCGCGGATTACCAGCCTCGTCAAAATACTTCCCTCCCGGTGTATCAAAGGGATCATCGGGATGGAGTATCGGATTTTTCGGCAGGAAATTGAGCAGATTCTTGGCTCCACCGTATAGCTCCCATTTTGCATTCATCTTCCGCGTAAACTGGAGATTCAAAAGGGTGAATACAGGGCTCCAGGCTTCCCGAAAATCGCCGGGCACCACCGGCAAACGCATGGTACCGTAGGTTTTACCGGTCAGATCGATGGTGAGCGACATTGCCGGAATGGTGTAGGACCAGGCGTAGTTGGCCGTAAAACGCGGGGCAAACAGTACTTCTTCGCGCTCCGCTTTCGCCGCACCATTTTTTTCTTTGGAGAATACCTCCATCAAACTGAAACCGGTCATGAATTTCCAACGATTTCGGAAACTCAGATCCGAACTGACGCTGATGCCCCGGGAAACCGCATAGCCATCCAGGTTGTCGTAGATGATCAGCGTGGGATCGGCATCGTAGTCGGCAATGATCTTGTTGGTGAAATAGGTATAAAAGGCCGAAGCGTCGAGATACCAGGAGCCGTTCTGAAAGTTATGGTGACGGGTATAATTCAGATTGAGGTTCCAGCTTTTTTCCGGTTTCAGGGTACTCAGGATGCTGAGATCCCTTGCCCCGCTGAGCGCCAGGTGATCTTCCGTAAACAGGTTTACCACGCGGAATCCGTTGCCGGTGCTGAAGCGGAAGGTTTGGCGCGCATCCGGACGGAAACGAAGAGCCAGCCGTGGTGATGGAATCCAGCCGTGCGAATTGTTCCACTCCGTTCGGATACCGGTCAACAAAGTCCACCGCTCGTTCCAATCCCATTCGTCCTGAACAAACAAACCCGTTGTCAGCGAATGATCGGGCTTTGTTTTCCCGGAAAGAGCTTCGGTTGCCGGCGTATTGTCATCGTACCGGATATAACGTATAGGAATACCCGAAACGAGATTGTGCCGGCCGATTTGCCCATTCCATCTCAGTTGTCCGAAACCAGTGTGCTGGCCCGCCAGATAAATGCCGGGACCGTAGGCAGCGTCCTGATAATGGTAGTTGTACGAATATTCCAGCAGGATGGGCTGCTTTTTTAAAGGAAGGCCATAGTGGCCGAAAAACTCGAATCGGTTGGTGGCAATGGATTCGGCATAGATGCTGTCCGAACCGCGCAGCGAAGGTGTCCACCGCAGCTCCCCACCCCAACGGTTCTCCGAAAAAATCCTGGCGGCAAAAGAAAAAGGTTTGGCCGAAGCACGCTGCAGCTCCCATTTTTGAAACAGGGAAATTCTTTTCTGAAGGGTGACATCGGTAAAATGATCCCTGTTCACATCCTTTATATCATTGTAAAGAAATCCATTCACGCCGATCAGACCATTCCATTTTCCGGCTTTTATCCGACCGGCCAAATCGGCATTGTATTCACCGAAACTGGTCCCCATCACATCTGCATAAAATTTTTCTCCGTTATCGGCATCCTGGGTGATTACATTGATCAAACCGGCAACCGCCTCCGAACCATACAGCGTGGAAGAGGGTCCCTTTACAATTTCAATGCGTTTGATGATTCCCGATGGAATGCCCATCAAACCGTATACGGTCGACAGGCTGCTTACGATCGGCATCCCATCAATCAATACCATGGTATAGGGACCTTCCATTCCATTGATATGAATATCGCCGGTATTGCAGACATTACAATTGATCTGGGGCTGAACACCGTTTAAAATACTCAGTGATTCAAACAGGTTGGGAACGGGATTCTTCCGGAAAAAACGGGCCGAATAACTTTCAACCGGGATGGGCGAATTCATCCGGGTAACTTCCCGCATGCCTCCGCTCACCACCACCTCTTCCATAGAGCCCATCCGGGCGCCCAAAACAACCAGCATTTCTTTTACCCCCTGCTGCACCACAAGGCTGGTATCGGCGTATCCGACAGCCGAAATACGAACCGTATCCCCAACATGTGCGTGCAGGATGAAGCGGCCGTTATTTCCCGCTGCCACGGTGGCGCGGGGCGATTGGACCGTTGCTCCCCCGACAGGCTCCATATCCCTGTTGAACACCCGCCCGGAAACCTGCCCGTTTCCCTGGGCCAGGCCTGAAAACACCGTCAGAAGGGAAAGTTTTAATAGAACTAAATATTTTTTGAGTTTTTCTAACTTTTTATTTTTAGACATGTCTAAATTTATGTTTAGACGAAGATAGATATTCTTTCGGATTATACGAAAGCCATCCGGAAAATAAAAAAAGCCGCACGTGGCGGCTTAAATCTGGTCGAGGCTTTTACGTGGGGGATTCCTCAGCTGCCGGAACTCCCGGGGTGTCATCCCCGTCACCTTCCGGAATTGGTTGCTGAGATGGGCGGCACTGCTGTACCCCAGAGAATAAGCAATATCCGAGAGGCTCTGCTCGTCGTAAATCAACAATTCCTTCACCTTCTCTATCCGTTGCAGAATCACGTACTGTTCGATCGTGACTCCTTCTACCTCAGAGAAGAACTTACTCAGGCCAGAATAGTTGCGGTGAAATTTTTCCGCCAGCCAGCCCGACAGTTTTTGGCTGCCCATACGACCGGGATCGGCAGCAATGGCCATCAGCTCCTGACGAATCTGTTCGACGAGCAGGCTGCTTTTATCGTTGATGATTTCGAAACCGAAAGCATTCAGCTCATCACCAATTCGTTTCAGCTGCCCGGCATCTGGATCTTTCGCCGTATCGACCGTTCCCAGTTCCACCAGGCTTACGGAAATGCCTTCTTTTTCGAATATCTGCTGTACCACCCATTTGCAGCGGTTACAGACCATATTTTTGATGTGAATTCGCATCCGGTTATTTCTTTTTTTTCAGGCTGTTCAGGAACGTTTTCTCCACGCTTACCAGCCAGCTGTTCCGTGTCATACGGTCCATGTTACCATTGAGCTGGAACCGATAGCCAAAATTAAGCTTTGTGGTACTCGCGAAGATAAACTGAACACCCGGAGCCAGATCGACATAAGACTTCCGGACATCCACGGTTTGCTGGCCCAACAGCTCTGCATACAGGTTCAGATTCGTTTGCTTGTAACTTGTGTACTTCCGCGGAAACAGCAGGTAACCTGCGGAAAGCGAATAGGTATAAGCTTCCTGCGGTAAAATTCGATGCATACCATCCGGCTGGTCTTTCAGCACTTCCAGATACGAAAGCGTCGACGATAATGCCAGCTTATGCCAGAGTTGGGTCATCACCACCCCTGCCCGAATACCACTTTGATCGCCATCGATGCTTAGTTCGTCAAACATCAACGGGTTACGGCTGTACGATCCTTCTGCAAAAGCCGCCATGCGGAAATGCCTGTGTACCTCGTCTTTCGACAGAAACCGGTATTTGGTGTACAGTTTCGCAGATTCCCAACGAAAGGCACTTGTGTACATATCGGAAAAGCTAAGGGATGATTTCAGCATCCATTTCTTGTTCAGCCCTACCTGCAGTTCCGCCATTTGACGGGTTTCAATAGCATCCGTCAGCCTGTTTTTCAGGGCCTTTCCCGCATATTTCGCCGTCAGCGCACGGGCCGGAATATTGGAAGCCGGTTCGGTAAAAATATATAGCTCCTGCGCCGTCACCGGTAGACAAGCCACTACCAGCACGAGCACAAATAGGTATCTCATGAGTCCGTATTAAAGTGAATAAAATCCGGCCGCCGAAGCGACCGGATGTACATTAAAGCGTAACGTGATAAATGCGTGTGGATTGGCTTTTTTTGCCCAGGCTGCAGCAGGATTCCATCTTCCCCGTCTGATAACAGGTCATTGAAGTGGATTTGCTGTATTTCCGGAAGGCCGTGGTAGAAACAAAGTTCTTGTCGACCACGGAAAGCCAGGTGGCACCCTTCAGCTCCTTATTCTGAACATCCATAAAATGAAGGTTCAGTCCGCCGAGCTGAATATGGGTATCCTTCACGACTTTGGTTTGCGGCATATCCGCAAGCACCTTAAAGGAGGATACTGAAAAACCGGCGTCTTCAACGGCATTCCGGATGGCATCAAAATTAATGGTAGCATTTTCACGGAATTTCATGGTGAAGGCGGAATTCTCCAGATCGGTGTCCACTTCGCTGATAAAGCTGAGTTCTTTCAAGGCACTGTTGATGGCATTGGAGCACAGTGCGCAGGTAAGGCCGCTGGCCTGAAGACTTGCTTCACGATATTGGGCCATGCTACTGAAACCTGTCAGTAACATAACCAGTATAATGGTCAATTGTTTCATGTTTCAGTAATTAGGATTTTTTGTTGCAGCAGGACTTTGCCGGTGTATTGTTGGTCGATTCTCCCACTTTGGAAGCCTTCTTTTCGTCGGGGCTGCATTGACCGCAGCATCTGCCCTTGGCTTCCAGCTTATTGTTCGCCTCAGCGCGCTCATAACGGCAGCAGGAATGGAGTTTTGAATAAGCTTCATCGCTTGCCTTTACCTGATCGGTATCGTACCCTTTTTCGGCAATTTTTTCCTTGATGGTTTGCAGTTTCACCTTTGCCGGATCGTAAACCACCTTCATCATTTTGGTGGATTTATCCCAGTCGGCTTCGGTTACACCTGAGAGTTTGGCGGCGTTTTCGATTGTTTTTTCGCACATGCCGCAGTTCCCCCATACCTTAAAACTAACTTGCTGTTTGGATTGTGCAGAGGCGGAAATAGTTATAAAAAATGCGGAAAGAATAACGATAAGACGTTTCATGATATCAATTTTTTTTGGGTAAATAATAAAATACGAATCCGCTCCGGGAATGGTCCGGACCGGTGATGATCATGAAACCCGTCTATAGTCTGAAAACACGGTTGCGCAGGTATACAGGCGTTTCCGTGTCGCTGGGAGGAGGATTGGGATAAGACTCTGCTTTGTTGTACTCGGCAACGATCAGAGATTCGAGATCCAGTCTTGTAAAAATGGAAAGTAATAATTCCTGGGGCGCGAGGTCGAACTGCGGCACGGGTGAATGCTGCTGATCCAATTCGGCTTTTACCACCTGAAGTTCAGACTTGCAGCAGTCCATTGGTTTTTTACCACTACCGCATTCGCAGTTGTTGTTTTCGGCAAATGAAAACAAGCTCATGGTTGCATCCGTGCGCTTACCCATGCAATAATGCACGGAGAAGATCAGGCCCGAACTGAGGACCAGATAAATCAGCGCTGATATGGCAACTATAATTTTTTTCATTGCGAATACTCCTGCAAAGTTAGGGTTACATCCGAAAAAGACAATATATGAATTGTTAAAACCTTAGTTAATGAATCCCCAGAAGATTCCTACCCGGATCAACAGTCCCGGATAATAATACCCTGCCGGAAGTGCCTTTCGGTTGTTCATAAATCCGAATTCCGGCGTAAGCGACACGGCATTCAGGTTTTCTGCCCTTACATAGGCCGTAAAAGTTTTGATCCGGAAATTGAAATAGGCGGTTACTTCCGGAATATTGGAAATCGTAGTCGTATCCTGATAGTAGAACTGTCCGGTCATCGGCGAATAGGCATCCGATTTGAACGGCGTATTGTAGCGGGCTTCCAGACCGGTGCTCAGGTACAGGTTCTTGAAGAAATTACCTTCGAAGGCAAAACGGTTTCGGGTATATACGAGGGGCAGGTTCAGCGGACCGCCGCCCGTTTTCTGTTGCACGGTGACCTGTGTATACCATTTCCAGTATCTGGAGATATTGAATTTCTTGTCGGCCGTAACCTTCACCACGTTGAACAGGGAATTGTACTGATTCGGGTAGTAAGGGCCCGAAAAATACAGGTAGTTGGTCACCAGATAGAGGTTTCCGGTTAGGTCGAGTTCGATGGAAGGCACATCAATCTTAGCGAAGGCGTGTGAGATATTCTCCTTGCTGAACCCTCCCGTGGCCGTCAGGTTGAAACTGCTTCTGGGATCGTAAATAAAGGAAGGTGATCGGTTGATGTTCTCAAAGCCAAGTTCGAGGTAACCCAGCTTTTTACCCAGGAAACGCTTAAGCCTTCCCTTTGCCTGGTAATCGCCGGCATTGTAGCCGTTGGCAAACAGTTGTCCATTCGCTTCGATATCCCATTTCTGGTTTTTGGTTTTGTTCCGGTATTCGCCGTTCAGAATGATGTTGTAAATCTGTAGCCGTTCATCACGCAGTGTTCCCGTAAGGGTTTGGAATACACCTCCGACCCTGAGAAACTGTTGTTGGTTTTTGGAGTCCGGAAACTGGTAGAAGGATACTTCGTTGCGCAGTTCCTTCCACCGGTCGCGGATCTGAAATGTATCGCCAAGCGGAACAAAATTGTAATAGGTGTCATAAAACCCCGCACCATAGGTAGCCCGTGTATCAACATAGCGGTATTGGCTCGAGTTCAGCTGAACGGTATGCTGCACCCGGAGTTTTGGATAATAGAGTTGAACGGTGGTGGAGTCGTTCACCTGCAGGGAATCCTTCTTTCCCCAGTCGTAGGCCTGACGCAGGAAGAAGGTCGTATTGTTGTACAGGTTGCCGGTATTTACCGTACTTCCGAAAACATTGAATCCACCTGCATTGGGAGCCCCCAGTTTAACGGGAATATTGAAACGATCCTTATAGCGGGTGTCGACCAGATAATCTTCGTCCTGGTCAATTCCGCCGTTTTCTCCGGATTTCAGCTTATTGGCCACGATGGCAAAATAGTTGACGTAGCGCTTGTTTTTGGTTTGGTAGAAATTGTTGAAGCGATAGTTGTTGTGGTTTACGTTCTGGTTCTGGAAAAAACCGGAAGCGCTGACCAGCTTATATTGAAACGCGAAGTTCCAGTTGGGTTTTACGTTCTGGGTATGGAGAACAGAAATGGTTTGTTCCTGCCGGGCCCCGATCATATAACCCAGTTCGGTGTACGGACGCGTTGTGGTGAAGAATTTGGTTTCTTCCAGCGTGAATTTGTAAACGTCAAAGGCATGAAACCCTGCATCGAAGCCCGGTTTCATGAGCGGGTTAAAGGTCAGCGAGCGGGTTGCATTTCCGAGGTTTCCGAGAAAAATATGATCGGCCGGAATCGGGAAACGGCGTGTAAAATCGTTGATGGAAGTGTCCATTTTGTAGAGGCGCGTGGAGTCGAGATAGCGGAAGGAAATGGTGATGGAATCTTCCAATCCCGTTCTGCGCTGGAGTGTATCCGAGCCGCCACCACCGCCTGCGGATCTCAGGTTGCCACCGATACTCCCGAGTTTTCCGGGAAGCCGCCCCTGGGCCATACCGTTGTTTGCCAGTATCAACAGAAATAGAACACCAAGAATGTAACAGCCGTTTCTGATCACAATGATGAATTAAAATGCAGACAAATGTAAGTATCGGAATTAGTTTTCGCGGATCAATGTCGTAAAAAGAGCTGTTAATTTCGGTTCCGCCTCTTTTGCCGCAGCCAGTACCTCTTCGTGGGTGATCACGTTCTCCTCTTCGCGGATACCAAGATCGGTGATCACGCTGACGGCGAAAACGGTTACGCCCATATGAACAGCGGTAATCACTTCCTGAACGGTGCTCATGCCTACGGCGTGCCCACCTACGATACGGATCAGTTCATATTCGGCACGGGTTTCAAAGGTTGGGCCCGTTACTCCCAGGTAAACCCCTTCGTGTAAACGAATCCCCAGGCGTTGTCCGATTTCCTTCGCCTTTTTGATCAGCTCCCTGGAATAAGGTTCACTCATATCCGGGAAACGGGGGCCGAAATCGGGGTTGTTGGGGCCAACCAGCGGATTGGGCGTGAAAAAGCTGATATGATCGCGGATAATCATCAGGTCGCCGACTTCAAAATCGGGATGAACACCGCCCGCGGCATTGGATAGAAACAGGGTTTTGATGCCGAGAAGACTGAGCACACGAATCGGGAACACCACTTCATTTACGGAATACCCCTCATAAAAATGAAATCTGCCGGCCATGACGGCAGCGGTTTTTCCGCCGATTTTGCCGAGCAGCAGCTTACCGCTATGCCCTTCTACCGTGGATACGGGAAAATTGGGGATGTCGGAATAGGGAAGCTCCGCTTCCACCTCCATTTCCGCCACCAGATTGCCCAAACCACTCCCCAGTACGATCCCCACTTCAGGCGCCGCACTAAACTTACTGCGGATATAATCCCTCGCGGCTTCAAGCATAGCCGTCATCTCACTTATATGTTTATTATTCATTATCTTAATTAATGTGCGCAAAGATACGCTTTCGCCTTTATTTACATTTTTTCCTATTTTCGCGTAAATTTTTCGAAAAATGAACCTACACGAATATCAAGCCAAGGAACTCCTGAAAAAGTATAATGTTCCGGTTCAGGAAGGTATCCCGGTGGACACACCCGAAAAAGCGGAAGAAGCTTATAAGCAGTTGAAAGTACAGTTCGGAAACAACTTTGCAGTAGTAAAGGCTCAGATCCATGCCGGAGGACGCGGTAAGGGTAAGATCCGTGGTACGGAACAACGCGGCGTTGCTGTAGGTAAAAGTGCAGAAGATATCAAAACGATTGCTTCCAATATTCTCGGTGGAACTCTTGTAACCGTTCAAACCGGAGAAGCCGGAAAAGTTGTGAACAAGGTTCTCGTTGCACAGGATGTTTACTACCCCGGTCCCAACGAAGTAAAAGAGTTTTACCTCTCCATCCTCCTTGATCGTGCTACCGGTCAGAACGTAATCATGTACAGCACCGAAGGTGGTATGGACATTGAGGAAGTGGCACACAACACGCCCGACAAGATCTTCAAGGAGCATGTTCACCCTGCAGGTGGTCTTCTCCCCTTCCAGGCCCGCAAAATCGCCTTCAACCTGGGTCTTTCCGGAGAAGCGTTCAAAAACTGCGTAAAATTTGTTACCAATCTCTATAACGCCTATGTTGGTCTCGACTGCGCCATGCTCGAAATCAACCCGCTGTTTAAAACGTCTGATGAAAAAATCATCGCGGTTGACTGTAAAATGGGACTCGACGATAACGCGCTGATGCGTCATCCGGAACTCGAAGCCATGCGCGATATTTCAGAAGAAGATCCGACCGAAGTAGAAGCCGGAAAATACAACCTCAACTTCGTTAAACTCGACGGTAACGTAGGTTGTATGGTAAACGGTGCCGGTTTGGCCATGGCTACCATGGATATGATCAAACTCAGCGGTGGTGAGCCGGCCAACTTCCTGGATGTGGGAGGTACCGCCAATGCCCAAACCGTTGAAGCCGGTTTCCGCATCATCCTGAAGGATCCGAAGGTGAAAGCCATCCTGATCAATATCTTCGGTGGTATCGTACGTTGCGACCGTGTTGCTCAGGGTGTTATCGACGCCTACAAATCCATTGGCAACATCAATGTTCCCATCATCGTTCGTCTGCAGGGAACCAACGCCGAAGAAGCGAAAAAACTGATCGAAGAGAGCGGACTGAAAGTTCAGAGCGCGATCCTCCTCAGCGAAGCCGCTGCCCTGGTAAACAAGGCAGTAGCCTAATTTTAGATAATACGAATCGGATTCGTCCGATCCTGACGTATAAAGGCCCACTTCGGTGGGCCTTCTTTTTTTAATTCGATTATGGGATGGACAGCATCCTTGTAGGAGGTGAAGAGTTGTAAATTTTTATTTCTGTTCAGTTGTATAAACGCTCGGTGACCGTGATGCAGACTCAAAGCGGCGCAGTTGGAAAAAAAAGAAGGATTGTATTTATTAAGATACGAAAAAAAGTCGGAATCTGGGAATCTGCAAGTAGTGGTAGCATAAATAAAAAGGTCACACGCTTGTGTGACCTTAATTCGTTTTTTTGTGGCCTTAACTAGTTTCTCATTTCCGAAAAGAAGTACCCTTCTTCGCTGAGTACGAATGCGGGTGGAACAAAACTGAAAAATGCATCCTGGATAATTTCACGGACCTCTTCGCGCTCATTAATATTCATGGCAGCCCCGCTGTTGGCAACATGCCAGGTTCTGATTTTGAAGAGGGCAATTTTGCTGATTTCCTGATACCAGGCGTCAGCGATGAGAAGGCGATCGGCGAGATAATCCTGGTGGTTAAAAAAATACTGAGGCATAGCGGTCATTGTTCAGGTTTTCAATAGGAAAAATCCGGACTGTCTATGTTTAAACGCCGGTTGTGAACAAAAAATTGTGTTGGTGCGTTTCCCTGAAAAATGATTAACTTAAATCAATTACACACCATGAAACAGCCCTTACTTATTCTGCTTACCGCAGGCCTGTTTATGGCCTGCAGTTCCGAAACCAAGAATGCTGCCCGTGAGGCGGCCCGGGAAACCCAGGAAGCGGCGGGCACCTTGGTGACCAAAGTGGCCAGTGGCGGAATTTCCGGGGTATACGCAGGCGTCATCCCCTGCGCCGACTGCGCCGGTATTGAAACCCACTTGTATATCTATCCCGACAGTACCTATACCTCCACCAGCACCTATCTCGGGAAGGGCGGAACCGCTACCGAATCGGGGAAATGGAGCAGCGAACGCGGAACGGTGATCCTTTCCGGAAGTACGGAAGCCCGGAAACTCCGGATGGGACTGAACAAACTGATTCTGCTCGACGGCTCCGGAAACGAAATCTCCGGCAGTCTTAAAGATCGCTATACCCTCTCGAAGATCGGCGATTTTTAGCGTATCTTTGGGGGCTTCATCAATATGATCTCGCAGGATACAATACAGCAGATAATCAACCGGATCGACGTTGTCGATGTAGTCGGAACCTTCGTAAAACTGAAAAAACGGGGATCCAACTACATGGGGCTATGCCCGTTTCACAACGAAAAATCGCCTTCCTTTACGGTTTCTCCCTCCAAGGAGATCTACAAATGCTTTGGCTGCGGGAAAAGCGGGAACGCCATCGGGTTTCTGATGGACCACGAGAAGTATTCCTATGTGGAAGCACTTCGCTGGCTGGCAGCCCGTTATCATATTGAAGTGGAAGAAACCGCTGTAAGCCCCGAACGGCAGCAGCTGCAGCAGACGGCCGACAGCCTTTATATCCTGAACGCTTTTGCCCAGAAATTCTTCTCCAAATATCTCTGGGAAGAAGAGGAAGGACAGGATATCGGGCTCAGCTATCTCCGGGAACGGGGTTTTTCCGAGGAAATTATCCGAAAATTCCAGTTGGGTTACTCTCCGGAAGACCGGACCGCTTTTTCACAACACGCCCTGCAGCAGCAGTACAATCTGGAACTGCTGCAGAAATCGGGGCTGGTGGTGGTACGGAATGAGGAGGCCTACGACAACTACCGCGGACGGATTATTTTTCCCATACACAACCAAACCGGTAAGGTTCTGGGATTTGGTGCCCGGATCATCAAAAAGAACGACCGCGCACCGAAATACATCAATACCCCCGAGAACGAAATCTATGTGAAGAGCCGGATTCTGTACGGCTCCTATTTTGCCAAACATGCCATCGACAAGGCGGACGAATGTTTGCTGGTGGAAGGGTATACCGATGTGATCTCCCTGCACCAGGCCGGCATTGAAAACGTGGTGGCCAGCGGGGGCACCTCACTGACCGTGGAGCAGCTCCGTCTGATACGCAAATACACCAGCAACCTGACCATTGTTTACGATGGCGACGGGGCCGGTATCAAGGCGGCCCTGCGGGGTCTGGATCTTGCCTTGGAAGAAGGCCTTAACGTTAAGCTGGTGCTGATCCCCGACAATGAGGATCCGGACAGCTATGTAAATAAGGTTGGCGCCGAGGCCTTCCGCGAATTCGTAGCGGCCCAGAAAAAGGATTTTATTCTTTTCCAGCTGGATATTGCCCTTCGGGAAGCGGGAAACGATTCGGTAAAAAAAGCCGCCATTGTTAACCAGATTGCGGAAACCATTTCCCGCCTGAACAAAACCGAGGATTTTACCCGCCAGCAGGATTATATACGTCAGTCGGCACAGCTTCTGAAAGTAGACGAGGCTGGCTTCATGAACCTGGTGAACAAATTCGTCAGGGAACGCATTCAGAAGCAGGAAAAGCCGCATTTCGGACCTCCGCCGGCGGATATGCCTCCCCCACCCGACGATCCCGTGGCGGGCCCCGGAGATGCCGAAAGTCTGATCCTCCTGAATTCCGACGAACAGCAGGAAAGAGCAGTGGTCAGGGCCTTGCTTGAATTCGGACTGAACGAATGGGACGAAAACATGCGGGTGGCGGATTATTTCTTCAACGGACAGTTCGAAGAAGAGTTATTCGACAACCAGCAGCTGCTGGCCATTATCCGCCAGTACAAGGAGTGGTACGATCAGGGCCTGGAGCCCACACCCAAGCATTTTATTTATCACGACAACCGTGAACTCAGCACCCTGGTGGTATCGTTGATGGACTTTCCGTTTGAAGTAAGTTCGAAGTGGAAGGAAAAATACGAGCTGCCGGTACAAACCAGGGATATGCTTTACCGTGAAGAAGTCACCGGTACATTAAGCTATCTAAAACTGCGGAAAATAAAGCGGCTCATAGTCCTGAATCAGCAGGACCTGGAAAAACCGCATACTCCGGAAGAGCAGCTGACGCTCATTCAGACACATCAGCACCTGAAGGAAATGGAGCGTGAGCTCCTGGCGCAGGCCGGCAGTGTTATTGTGAAATAGCCGCTACTTTGCCCAGGGTTTTGGAAGCCTGGAGCAAGTGCCGCTCATGATGCGCGATAAGGTATCGCAGATTATCTCCCAGACGAAGTTTTACGATAGCCGCGAACGAAAGCGGAATCTTTATCTTTTGAAGATTCACCATTCGCGCTTTCTGAAGGATCTTGTCGAGTACGTCCAGTTGTTCAAAATAATCCGCGAAAATCTGTGTAATATCTGTGCTACCGGTGGGCTGCAGAAAGCGCGGGGCCTTCATCTTAAACACCGACCCATCCTGACGCGGGAGGGTTTTATTGTAGAGCAGATCGCCGAGCCATCCCGTTTTGTAGTTATCGTCGACGGCGGTTTCCCGGGCTCTTTCGATGGCGGAAATGATGGAGCGGATATAAATGCTGTTGGAAAGGTTGAGATGTTCAAATATTTCAGCAATGCACCATTGACCCTGGGAAGGTCGGGCAAGAAGAACATCGTCCGACTGACTGCTGTAGCTCCTGGCGTTTGTGCGGATAAGGACAGCGCGGTCGGATAGGTCATCAAGCAAGGCTGATTTGCTTAATAGCATACGCAATCTTTGGTTAAGGTATATGAGGGGCACAGGAGGTCCGTACCACACTGCAATATCCTTAAATACTGATAACGTAAGTGGGTATATTTTCGGGCCGGGAGAGATTTTTTAGCTCTGGGTGCTCAGGACTTTTCCGGAGCGACGGGCTGTAGGTTTGCTTTCTGCAACAAGTTCTTCCGCTTCTGATTTTCTAAACTGGAGTGCGCACCATACATGGTCTACATCCACTTCGCAAACCGACTCATAACCTCCTTCGTGCAACACATCCCAGCTGCAATGTCTGTTGAGATCAGAAACGATCTTTGATGAGGATTTGGGATATCCGATCCACAGTTTACTTTCCGGATGGAGTGCGGGGAGCACTTCCCGGAGAATGCCGTTCAATTGGTTCACGTTGAGCGCAAAAACCAGGGCAAAATCGATTTTTTTGCTTTTAAGAAGAGGAGTGACATTTTTCGAAAATGTCATTTTTGCAAAGAGCTTCTCAATAGATGAGGGCAACCCCTGAATCAGAACATTTTTTTCGTCTTGATACTGGAGTTTCTCAAATAGCGACTGCGACATGCCTTCAACGTGTTATTTTTAAAAGATGGTACAAAATTAATCAAAACTCCGCGGTGATCGATGGTTTTTCCGAAAAAAAACGGACCGTTTGCACCTCGCAAACGGTCCGTTTTTGGATGTTTTTATATAAATCCGTCTATTTCACGGGATTGTAGTATTTGAGTGCCTCGTTCATTTGTTTTTCCAGTTCCTGGATTCTTCTTCCCGGATCGGGGTGAGTACTCAGAAATTCGGGTGTTCCACCGCTTCCCGCTGCGGCCATACGCTGCCAGAGCCCGATGGCTTCGCGCGGGTTGTAACCGGCCATTGCCGCAAAACGGAGTCCCAGCTTATCGGCTTCCAGTTCCTGTTTTCTGCTGTGAGGAAGCATAACCCCAATATTCGAACCCACGCCATAGGCAGTCAAGAACAGGTTCTGCGTTTGTGCGGGCTTGTTAGCCAGCGCAACGGCAAGGGCTGTTCCTCCCAATTCCTGGATAAGCCCCTGGCTCATTCTTTCAGCACCGTGTTTGGCGAGAGCGTGGGCCACTTCGTGCCCTACAACAACGGCCAGTGCAGCCTCGTTTTGGGTGATGGGAAGAAGGCCGGTATACACCACGATTTTTCCACCGGGCATACACCAGGCATTGGCTTCATCCGAAGCCACCAGATTGTATTCCCAGCTGTATCCCTCCAGCTCCTTGCTCAGGCCCTGCTGTGAATAATAAGTTGTAACGGCGTTGGATATACGTTGCCCTACCCTGCGGACCATTTCTGCGTCCTTGCTGGCAGAGGCAGACACCACCTTGTTGGAGGATAGAAACTGCGTATATTCCTGCTTGGCCATGGATTGGAGTTCAGCATCGGAAACAAGCGACAACTGACTTCTGCCCGTAATCGGGTTGGTTGTACAGGAAGAGAGTACCGTTCCGGCAACCAATAGCGGTAGTATGATTTTTTTCATGCTTTGGAGAATTAACTGATCCAACTGTAAACTTTCAATTATTATACCATTGCTGCAGAAACCCGCAGCCATCAATAATAACACAAAGATACAAAGGATAGTTGTCTAACCCGATCGGTTATCGATTATTTCTTCTTTCCCGACGACGATCACGGTATTTCAGGATGGGAACCTTGCTCTCGTTGCCGCGGAGAATGCGGCCGATATTCTTCTGATGCGTTACGATCACCAGGAACGCAACGATCACGGCAAAAACCCGGTAGGCATGATTGTCTACATTAAAGATCAGGAGGATAAATACCGGGAATGCCAGGCTGGCAAATATGGAACTGAGTGATACAAAGCGTGTGAGATAAAGAACAAAAAGGAATACGCCCACACATCCCAGTGCTGTCCAGGGAGAAACCCCGAGTACCAGACCAAAAAGTGTAGCTACGCCCTTTCCGCCACGGAACTGGGCAAAGGCAGGAAAAATATGACCAAGAACCGCACACATACCCAGAGCGATCTGGAGGTTGGTCCGGGCAAATTCGTCGGCAACATAATATGGAAGAAGAAAAGCCAGTTTAACGGCAATAAATCCTTTAAGCATATCGATCACCATCACCAAGGTTCCCCATTTGGAACCGAGCACACGATAGGTGTTGGTGGCACCGGCATTACCGCTTCCGTAATCGCGGATATCAATTCCGAAAAAATAGCGGCTAACCCAAACTGAAGTAGGAATAGAACCGAGAAGATAGGCTACTAATAAGATTAATACTTCTTGCATCCGTGTTTTATCTTTTACTGAATACTTTCGGATGAACCTATGCTGGTTTCATCAGGTTTACATTGGATTCGGTTGTTAATCGGGAACACTACCCTAAAAGATTTGTAAATTAACAAATTATGTTTGAAAAATCAAACGGTTTAACATTAAAACGCGATTTTTTTCATCTTATTATTCAACCGAAAACAACACCGATATCCATTGCGCCTGACTGGTATGGGCAACCAACCGGCTGCGCTCCGTAGTAAACGCCTCCGTTATATCGTCCAAATCCTCGTTCAGCAGACCGCTCAGGACAATAGTTCCGCCGGGTTTGGCGGCGCCGATAATGGCTTCTTTCTGCCCCAGAAGGATATGCTTGGTAATATTTGCCAACACCACATCAAATGTCCTGCCCGGGGGAATCGTTTCGCCCTCCACCAGGGTAATGTTTGTGCAGCTGTTACGTGCAATATTCTCCGCGGCATTGTCGATACTCCAGGGATCGTTGTCGATGGCCAGCACCGAATCGGCACCTTCCTTTTCGGCAAGAATCGCGAGGATTCCGGTACCGGTACCGTAGTCGACTACCGATTTTCCTATCATTGGCAGCTTGCCGATATGTTCTACCATCATGGCCGTGGTGGCGTGGTGCCCCGTTCCGAAGCTCATTTTGGGGGTGATCACGATATCGTGTTTTACACCGGCCACGGGTTCGTGAAAATGCGCACGGATGGCGCAGAAGGTCCCCACCACCACCGGCTCGAAAGAAGATTCCCACTGCGCGTTCCAGTTCTGCTGGGCCACAATCGTGGAGGTATAACCATGCCCCCGTTCGGTCAAAAGTTCGGTAACCACCTTTTCGTTCCAGAGATCTTCGGGAACAAAGGCTACCAGGGCATCTTCCCTATCCTCAAACCCTTCAAAGCCGAGCTCGGCAAGCTGGGCAACCAGGATTTCCCTTTCCTGTCCGTCACTAACGGGGATGGTTATCTGGTAATAGTTTTCATTCATAATTCAATGATGGATAAGTATGAATAAAAACGGAGTGTATTGATCCATACACTCCGTCATATATAAACCTTTCGGATTTACGCTTATTCCGCTTTGGGTCCTGCCGGTTGAGAGCGGTCTCCTTTCTGGGGTGCTTCCGGTTTCGGCATGAGTACTTTGCGGGAAAGTTTGAACTTACCTGTTTTTTCGTCGACACCTACGAGTTTCACCTTTACATTATCTCCTTCGGTGAGGATACCTTCGAGGTTTTCGAGGCGTTTCCAGGATACTTCACTGATGTGGAGCAGTCCTTGCTTACCCGGCATGAATTCCACGAATGCGCCGTAGGGCATGATGGATTTTACGATAGAATCGTACACCTCTCCCACTTCGGGAACGGCAACGATACCCTTAATCCATTTAACCGCTTTGTCAAGACCTTCCTTGGCGGGGCTGAAGATAGAAACTTCACCCTGGTTACCCACTTCTTCGATATTGATGGTTGTACCGGTTTCGCGTTGGATTTCCTGGATGATTTTACCACCGGGTCCGATAACGGCACCGATAAATTCTTTATCGATAAACAGTTTAACCATACGCGGAGCGTGCGGTTTAACATCGGCACGGGGTTCGGGCTGACAGGCGTACATGGCATCCAGGATATGGAGACGACCTCTGCGGGCCTGTTCGAGGGCTTCGCGCATGGTCTGCATGCTCAATCCGTCGATTTTAATATCCATCTGAACACCACAGATACCGTCGCGTGTACCGGTAACCTTGAAGTCCATATCACCGAGGTGGTCTTCATCTCCGAGGATATCGGAGAGGATGGCGTATTTACCATCGGCGGGACGGGTGATCAGTCCCATGGCGATACCGCCAACATGCTTTTTGAAGGGAACACCTGCATCACGCAGAGCCAGGGAGCCCGCACAAACGGTAGCCATGGAAGAGGAACCGTTGGATTCCAGAATATCACTTACGACGCGAACGGTGTAGGGATAGTCGTTACCCGGCATCAGCTGACGCAGCGAGCGGAGCGCGAGGTTTCCGTGTCCAACTTCACGACGACCCGGGCCGCGCATCGGCTTAACTTCACCGGTAGAGAACGGCGGGAAGTTGTAGTGAAGGATGAATTTGGAATAATCGCTGGAGGCAGCGCTTTCGATGAGCAGTTCATCGAGCGGTGTACCAAAGGTAACGGTAGTGAGCGACTGCGTTTCACCGCGGGTAAAGAGCGCGGAGCCATGAGGTGTTGGAAGCGGATCCGTTTCCATGGAAAGCGGACGGATTTCGTCGAGCTTTCTGCCGTCAAGACGGATACGGTCATCCAGAATCATGTCCCGCACAACTTCCCACTGGAGGTCAGCAAAATATTTTTTGGCCAGTTTTACATCTTCTTCGGCCGGTTCTTCACCGAGAGATGCAATCAGCTCATTTTTCAGGTTGTCGAAAGCTTCGGAACGCTGCTGTTTGGTAGAACCGGATTTGGAGATCGCATAGATTTTGTCTTTGGCAAAATCGATCACTTTTTTCTTCAGTTCTTCGTTGACAGCGGGAGCCGGAACTTCTCTTTTGGTGGTGACACCTTTGAGGGCGCGGAGTTCGTGCTGCGCCTTAATTTGAACGCGGATAGCTTCGTGGGCGACTTCCAGGGCCTTAACGAGGTCTTCCTCGCTGCATTCCTTGGATTCACCTTCCACCATCATCAGGTTCTTTTCGGTAGCACCGATCATGAAGTCCATATCGGCACTGGCGAGTTCGGTACGGGAGGGGTTGATCACCATTTCACCGTTCACTCTTGCTACCCGTACTTCGGAGAGGTATTCCTTGATGGGAATATCGGACACAGCGAGTGCTGCGGAAGCGGCCAGACACGCGAGGGCGTCGGGGAGCACTTCCTTATCGGAAGAAATCAGCGTAACGAGGACCTGAACATCGCAGTAATAATCTTCAGGAAAAAGCGGACGGAGTGCGCGGTCGATCAGACGGCTGATCAGCACTTCGTAGTCGCTTAGGCGTCCTTCTCGTTTGAAGAAAGAGCCCGGGATACGACCGGCTGAAGCAAATTTTTCGGTATAGTCAACGGTTAAGGGGAAAAACTCCTGCCCTTCGCGGGGTTCCTTGGCAGCAACCACGGTGGCGAGAAGAATACAGTTTCCCTGACGAACGGTAACGGCACCATCGGCCTGACGGGCAAGCTTCCCGGTTTCGATGGTTACTATCCGGCCTCCACCTAAGTCAAATGACGTACTAATAGGCTGTGAAAGCATAAATTTTTAAGTTTTTTTATGCACGTACAAAAAAACTATTCCCAACCGGAAACTTCGCAGTTGGGAATAGTTTGTATCATGAGATGCAATTATTTTCTGAGACCCAGCTTTTCAATCAATGCACGATACCCCTGAAGGTTGTGCTTGCTGAGGTAGGTAAGCAGACGCTTACGCTGACCAACCATTTTCATCAGACCACGGTGGGTAGAAAAATCCTTCTTGTTGGCCTGCAAATGCTTGGAGATATGCGAAATACGCTCAGTCAGCAAAGCAATTTGCCCTTCAATAGAACCTGTGTTGGTCGCTTTCCCGCCAAAATCTGCGAAAATCTTCGCTTTTTTTTCAGTAGTTAAATAAGACATTGTGTCAAAAATAATTTTATCTTCTTCTATTTTATTCGCCTGCAAAGGTAAGCCCTCCATTCGGATTGGCAAAATTAATTCCATCCACGGCCCTTCCGCGGTGTTGCAGGCGGGCAAAAATAATTAATTTCGAGCACTTTAGCGCATACTGCAAGAAATGGCAAAACCCAGAATTCTGTCCGTTGCGGGCACCCGCCCCCAGCTCATCAAACAAGCTGCACTTTTCCGCGCCTTTTCGGAAAAGACGGATTTCCATATGTCTTATACCTTTCAGCACTACGACCCCGCCCTCAGCCAGGGCATCGCATCGGGCCTGAATCTGCCCCTGCCGGCTTTCCAACCGCTACCAGCCCACCTGGAGGGCGACTACCGCCTGGCAGCCATGATCGACCGGATTTCCGCTGAAATCCGCGCCATCCAACCATCCCTGGTGTTGGTTATGGGCGACACCGACTCCACCCTGGCAGGTGCCATCGCCGCTTCCCGGAATTCCATCCCCATCGCCCACATCGAAGCGGGGGAACGGAGCGGCAACCTCTCCATGCCTGAGGAATGGAACCGCATACTTACCGATCAGCTCTCCTCCCTCCTGTTCTGCGCCTCCGAAAAGGCCGCCGAACGCATGAAAAACGAATATCCGAGAAAAAAAACAGTATTTACCGGCGATATCATGAAGGACATCTTCCTTCAAACGCGTCCCGTTCTCCCGACGCTGGAGGGCCCCTACCATTATGTAACCCTGCACCGTTTGTATACACGCGAAAATTTCTCCCTCCTGAAACGGATTCTGGAAAATCTCGACCAGCTTCCGGAACCGGTTATTTTCTCCCTGCATCCTTCCATGCGGGCCGCCTTCCAACAGCACGGCATTGTGATTTCCGACTTTCCCAATATCCGTTTTATCGAACCCGTGGGATACGCCGAGAATCTGGGGTACATGAAAAATGCGCGCACCGTGTTCACCGATTCGGGGGGCATGCAGAAGGAATGTTACTGGTTGAAAACGCCGTGCACTACGCTGCGGCCGGAAACGGAGTGGCCCGAAACATTGGCCGGAAATTTCAATCGGCTGGTGTACGAAAATCCCGGGGAGATCCGGATTCCGCAACAGCCTGATCAAAGCCTTTACAATCCGGATTTGTACGGCAGCGGAAATGCGGCCGACATAATTTTAAACGAATTACCGGGCATCCTTTAATTTAGCATATGCTCCTGATTTATTCCCCTGTACAAAGCCCAAGGCTAAGCTATATCGCCGGTGAACTGTTTGAGCACTGGTATGGATGCCGCGTCCGGCTTTGTTACGATATCGGAGAATATAAGGAGCACAAGGGGGCGGCCATCAACTACAGCAGAATTCCCATAAAAGAAGGCGAAATCCGGATTCAGCCTGCCGGGCTTTTGGAAGAAACCGGCGTTCCGGCGGGCCGCCCACCGGTGAGCGGATTCGGAGAGGAAACCCTTCTTTACCCGTCGTCGTCGCCGGAAAGCTACCCCTTCGATTTGTTTTCGGCCGCCTTCTGGCTGCTTACAAGGGCAGAAGAATATGGAGTGGTTGCGGAAGATGATTTTGGGAGGTTTCCGGCGGAGAAGTCCCTGGCGGATTCGAATGGTTTTCTGAACCATCCCCTCCTTCTAAATTGGACGTCAAAACTGCTGGAAACCCTGCGACTGCGTCACCCGGAATTCGTTTATACCCGGCCGGAAGCTCGTTTTCTGACCACCATCGACGTCGACCAGGCTTTTGCCTTCCGTCACCGCGGATTTTGGCAACAATTTCTGACGGCCGGGAACAGCCTCCTGAACGCAAGATTTTGGGCGGTAAGCGAACAGATCAAATCGATTTTGGGCAGAATCGACACCTACGATAGTTTCGACTGGCTGAAGGAACAGGAAAAACGCTTCTCTACCTCTTTTCTCTACTTCTTTCTGCTGGCGGAGAAAAAAACGCGTTTCGATCCCAACCTCCCTCCTGCCACACCAGCCCTTCAAAAGCTGATACAATCCCGAAACTCCGCCGGCCAGGCCGGACTGCACCCCTCGTTTTACGCCACCACTTCGCCCGCCCTACTCGAAAAGGAGAAACAACGGTTCGAATCGATCTGCGGAGCGCCTCCCTCCAGGGTTCGCCAGCATTATATCCGTCTCAAGCTGCCGGCGACTTATCAGAACTATGAAATGAACAGCTTTCGGGAAGACTATTCGATGGGCTATCCGGAAAAACCCGGATTCCGGGCCTCAACGAGCCTACCGTTCCGTTGGTTTGATCTGCAGGAAAACCGGATAACAAATCTGAAGGTCTTTCCGTTCTGTATAATGGAAGGTAGCTTTGCGGATCAGTCACCCCAACATTTTCTGCAGCATCTGAATCTGCTCCACGCCGAAGTAAGCAAATACGGAGGATACCTGATTCAGATCTGGCACAACCATACGGTAAACGACAACGGAATTTGGAAAGGATGGAAACCGGCTTTTGAAGAAAGCCTTAAATTGCTTCACTCCAGGGCATCATGAAGAAAAAAATAGTAGTAGCTGTTATAACAGATCTGGTAACCGATCAGCGTGTGCATAAGGTATGCACCTATCTCTCCGAAAAAGGAGCCGATGTAACCGTTATCGGACGGAAGTTACGATCATCTTCCAACGTTCCCGAGCGCATCTATAAAACCAAAAGGATATTCTGCTTCTTCTCAAAAGGTGTCGCCCAGTATGCGGAATTCAATATCAAACTGCTGTTTCACCTGCTGTTCACCCGGGGCGACATTTATCTGTCGAACGATCTCGACACATTGGTACCCGGATATCTAACGTCGAGACTAAAAGGGAAAACGCTGGTGTACGACAGTCACGAATATTTTACGGGCACACCCGAACTGCAGCATAAACCCATTAAACGCAGAATCTGGAAATCGCTTGAGAACCGGATACTGCCCAAACTCAGATATGCCTACACGGTCAATGAATCCATTGCCGACCTATACCGGCAGGAAACCGGCATTGAGATGAAAGTTGTGCGCAATATCCCCATGCGCTCGCATTCACCCGTTGGCAATGCGCCGAAACTACCGGGAAACCGTAAACTTCTCATCATGCAGGGGACCGGCATCAATCCCGACCGAGGCTATGAAGAAGCCGTGCTGGCCATGGAACATCTGAGCACCGATTACCTGCTCGTTATCATCGGATCGGGAACAATCTGGGACAAACTGCAGGCGCTGGTGAAGGGGAAAAAACTGGAAGACCGCGTGATGATGATCGGGAAAGTAGAACCCGAGATACTAAGAGGCTATACCCGCCAGGCCCATCTTGGACTTTCTTTCGATAAACCCGACTGCCTGAATTACCGATTCAGCCTGCCCAATAAGATCTTCGACTATATTTATGCCGGCCTGCCGATCTTGAGTTCGGATCTGCCGGAAATAAAAAAAATACTCACTAGATTTGATGTAGGTACCTGCATCCGCGAAGTCACGCCCACAGAGATAGCCCGTTGCATTCAACTCGCTTTTTCGGATGAGACCCGGCTGAACCAGATGCGTGAAAATACCCGCCATGCCCGTGAAGCACTCACGTGGGAAAACGAAACAGAAATACTGGATCAAATTTTTACGCCTTTGCTGCAATAATGCATTGGTCGTTTTAAACTGAACCGCACTTCAGCTGTTAACCATTAATACGTGGAAAAGAAGATACACATAGTGTGTGCAGGTCCGGCTGATAATATTTTTTACGGTTCCGGAAGCCTGTTGTTTCTGGAGCTCGAGTCGTTGTGTGCCGCCGGAGCCAGCATCACCCTTCATATCTTTGGCGGGGAGCACTTGAGTGAACATACCCGCCGCTTCTGCAAAAAGGTATTTCACTATCCCCTTCAGACCGGCCATAAAGCCATATCCTTTCACCTGCCCTATCATGTAGCGGCAAGGCATAATACGGAGCTGCATGCGCGTCTGATGTCGGATCCGGACCCCGTCATCTTTTATGGCTGGGAATCGACTTCCTTCCTACTCGAAACGCCGCCGAGTAAACGCTTTTATGTAAGGCTCACCGCGGTGCCACATAAAAGAGCAAGAGAATATTCCCATTTTACCCGAAGACCATTACGAAAACTTTTTTACCTGTCGGAAGTCAAGCGTGCGGTGAATTATGAACGCAAGATGGCCGTGCACGGATCATTTCTGTGTTTTCACGAAAAGGACCGTCATACCTTACCCCGCAATTCAAGGAGTCAGGTGATTCCGTTGATGATTCCGGCCCGTGAATGTTGCAGCAAACACGGGCTGGGCAACTACGGCCTTTATTACGGGGATTTCTCGGATAAGGTTCAGGAACGAAATGCCATATGGCTTCTCGAAGAAGTGTTCGCTCACCTGCCCTTTCCCTTTATCCTTGCAGGCAAATCGCCTTCTCCCAAACTGATCCGCAAGACCCACCGGGCTCCCCATGCCACCATTGTAAAGAACCCAACAGAAAAGGAGCTGCACGATCTGATCGAAAAGTCGCAGGTGATCGTATTTCCGCTTTTTTCTGAAACCGGCATCCGCGCCGAAATGTATCAGGCTGTCATTCACGGCCGACACTGTATCTACTCGGGCGATGGGTATGTACCCCACGAATTGAAGGAACTTTGTCACAGAGCAGGCGATGCAGTACATGCAAGAAAATTGGTCAACTCCTTGTTTAACCATCCCTTCGGGGTTGAGGATAGTTTTCTGCGGAATACGAATCTGGGTAGCCTCCAGGCCAATTCGGCCATAACCGCCAAAGAGCTGCTGGCTCAATTGTTCCGCTCCTGAACTGATTTTCCAGCAATGGTGCAGAAATAGGAAAGCTTGTAAATATCCAGCCAACGCAGGGAGGGATCGCCGGATACGAAATCGTTCGACGCTTTTTTTTCGATGAATGGGAATGCTTTTTTCAGAATGGGTGCGATGCCCCATTTTTTACAGGTCCGGAAAGTCCGCAGCAATGGAGAATAGTTGTATATCTTATCCCTCCATTCCGGTTGCTGAGAAATAAAGAGAAGATTGTGCAGAGCCTGTTTCTGATGATCCAGGAACCGGTCAATTTTTTTCAGTTGATCGTGATAAACGGGATTGTCGAGGCTTATCACCTTCAATCCATTTTGCTCCAGCCAAAGGAGGAGCAGTGTATCTTCATGACCATAGGGACAAGGCAGCGGGAAATCCGGCACCTTCAACATCCATGCTCTCGGGATGCAGAAATTGCAACTGAAAAAAGCGGAATGTGTATTTACGTGCTCCCTTTCCCGTCCATATTTCCAGTGCAGGCGAAACTCCGGTAGGGGCAGTTCATTGCGGTAAACCGGACCTCCGCATAAAACAGTATCCGGTTTCAGATGACGATGGTATTCACCCAGAAAATTGTCGTGAACCGGAATCACATCATTATCCAGCAGGATCAGCCAGGGATGCGAAGCGTTTTCGGCAAGTATGCGACGGATTTTCGTTCTTCCGGCATTTTGCTCCAGCCGCAGATAACGGCCATTACAACCTTCCACGATCCGGGCGTTGCTTTGCACGGCTGAGGGGTTGGTACTGGCATCATCGATCACCAATAACTCTGTTTCGAAGGGAACTGTTTTTATTTCCCGGGCCAGCCGGGTAACGAGATCGGATATATCCCGGTTGAATACAGGGATACATACCGAGATCATGACATGGAAATCGTTGCGTTATCGATCACCCTTCCCCTTTCAGTGCGGAGGGTTCGGGCGGGATATTTGTTGATCACGATATAGTCGTGTGTAGCCATGATGACGGCCGCACCGTAATCGCGCGCGATATGGAACAGCAGCTGCATGATTTCGTCGGAGGTTTCCGGATCAAGGTTTCCGGTAGGTTCATCGGCGAGGATCAGCTTCGGCGAATTCAGCAGGGCCCGGGCGATGTCGACACGCTGTTGCTCGCCCCCACTCATCTCAAAGGGCATTTTGAAGCCCTTGGATTTCAGCCCCACCTTATCCAATACATCAGCGATCTTTTCGTCCATCAGCTTTTCGTCGGTCCAGCCGGTAGCGCGGAGAACAAATTTTAAGTTATCGTTGACATTACGGTCGGTGAGCAGCTGGAAGTCCTGAAACACCACGCCCAGATTACGGCGCAGGAAAGGGACTTTCTTCCAGTCCATTTTCCGGAGATCAAACCCAACCACCTGGCCTTCTCCCTCCTTAAGGGTAAGGTCGCCGTAGAGCGTTTTCAGGAGACTGGATTTTCCGGTACCGGTTTTACCCACCAGGTAAACAAATTCTCCTTTGTTGATCGTGAGGTTAACATCTTCCAGAATGAGAGAGTTACCCTGATATATATTGACACGCTTCAGTGATACAATTGCTTCTGACATGCTGCGAATTTAAGGAAAAAACGCAGTTTTGGCCAATAACGTATGTTACCCGAAGGTTTCTTTAACGCAGGCCGACTAACGGGCAAATACAGGTGTGCCCGGATGCGGTATGGATCCGGGCACCTAAATATCCGGAGGAAGCCCCCTAGCTACATTTGACGGTCACTTTCAGATAAGTGGCCGGGATCGAAAGGAAATTGCTATCTCCGCTCTGATTCTGACTGGCAAAGAGCTCCACCAGTTCATTTCTCAGCTCCTCCGCCCGGTTGTTTTGGGCGGCCGCTTCAAAAGCGTTCATGGTCGGTCCATAGTATTTCCGAAACCGGTCAACATATTCAGCCGGGCTAGCCTGGGCTCTGAAGGTGAAGGTTTCCCGTGTGAAGGAAATATCACCTTACGGTATGCCCGCCTTACCGAACCGTTCTATTACATGGTTTTCTACACCCCAAAGCATCGGACTGATAAATCCTTCCGGGGGAGGCGGCGTATAGGCCGAGCTGATTTTCAGAATCTGCGCTACCAGGGTTGGATCTCCGGGAATCCAGTTCCCCATGACGATCCTGCCACCGGGACGGGTTACCCGAACCATTTCTTTGGCCACATCGAAGGGTTTGGGCGCGAACATGGCGCCGAAAATACTGACGACGAGATCAAAGCTGTCGGCGGCCAGTTCGTTCAGATCGGTAGCATCCCCTTCCTGAAAACGACAGTTCGAAAGGTTTTCTTTCCGGACTCTTTCGTTACCGGCTTTTACCAGATTGGACGCAATATCGACGCCCAATACGTCGGCACCGAGTTTTGCGGCAGGAATGGCTGTGGTTCCATCCCCGCAGCCGAGGTCCAGCACCTTGATACCCGGGGTAATACCTAATCCGGAAACCAATTCCGTTCCACTCTCGCGCATGGTTTCGGCAATCCTGGTAAAATCTCCCTTTTCCCATAAAGCCTTGTTTGTGTTCATGATGACTATACTATTTAATGATAAAAAAAGACGACCTGAAAACGCCGGTGAAACAGAAGTCAAGGCTCCGTTTGAGCAAACACGCAGCTGTTTACCGGAATGCTGTTTCAAAGGGAGGAATCTTCCTTCATGCAAGAAGGGATTTTGGCCATCAGGGGGAATGGGGCTGCTAAGGTAATTTTTTTAGAATATGCGCGCTATCACATGAAGTGGGTATAATGGCAAAAAGAAACACCCTGTTTTTCCATCGGTAATCAATGGATGAACAGGCCGCATCAAGATAAATTTGTTCGTATTTTAAACCCTGCTTCGTCGGTAATACACCCACAGGAAGAGTAGAAACAGGACCAAAGGCAGGACGTAGGGCAGCACAAACTGGATCGGTTTCCATTGCGCGGTTGTCATGTCCATCTTCTGATCGGCCGGAAGAGGTCGGTTGACTTCACATGATCCTGCCTCAACGGTGTATCCTTCAGCTTAACCGAAAACTTCTGCAAAAAACCGTCCATGAAGCCGCCGACTCCGGTTCAACGAAAAGGGCTAAATTTCCGCCCCGATTATAAAAGGCTTCAATATTTTGGAGTGTGGCGCCAGAATACGGCTGGGCTGGAGCCGCCACCACCACCACATCAATCGAATCAAAAATTTCAACATCCGAATCCAGCTCAATACAATTGAATCCCGGGTTCACCATCGAATAACGCGACGTTTTATCGTTCAGATGATTTTTGATATCCCCTTTTCGGATAGAATTAACGGAACGCTCGCCATTTTTCTGAAATACGCCGATATTCAACTGCGGCTGCTTCAGCGTTTTAAAACCTGACGATATCTTCCGCGTCCTGGCGTTGACCAACGAGTTTTTCCGCAAAAAAACAGGAGCGGATTCAGATGCGTATCGAAGACATAACAGACAGCCTCCTGTTCGCCCTGGACAAAAAGGTGGGGTGAAAACAATTGGTTATTTGGTTCGCGGCTACACAAGGGTCTATCTTAAAAGTTACGAAAAAAAACAGAATTCTGCAAGTCCCCCGCCCCGACTGGGAAAGCTCGTGCTTTATCCCCATATTCCCTGGATTCTTGATTTTTTCCTATCTTCCGATTCAATTGAAAAACAACCAAATAACTGAAATGAGTCAACCCGCCTTCAAGCCCAGCCTGCGCTTATTGGACGCCACCATGATTGTTGCCGGATCGATGATTGGTTCCGGTATTTTTATTGTTACCGCCGACATTGCCCGGAATGTGGGAAGTGCGGGTTGGATCCTTTTTGTTTGGCTGATCACAGGGTTTATGACCATCACCGCTGCCGTGAGTTACGGAGAGCTAAGTTCCATGTTTCCGAAAGCCGGCGGTCAATATGTTTATCTTAAAGAGTCCTACAATCCCCTGACCGGATTTTTATACGGCTGGAGCTTTTTTGCCGTTATACAAACCGGCACGATCGCTGCGGTGGGCGTGGCTTTTGCCAAATACGCCGGATATTTCTGGCCCTCGCTGAACATGACCGACGACAATGTGCTGATTGCCATTGCAGGTCTTAAAATTTATCCCGCGCAGCTGGTGGCCATCGGCACCATATTGTTTCTAACCTGGATCAATACACGAGGAATTGAGCACGGCAAACTCATTCAAACCACCTTCACCGTTTCCAAACTCCTGTCCATGTTTGGCCTGCTGTTGGCCGGCTTCTTCCTCGCGAAGGAAAGCTTCTGGAGCGAAAACGCCGCTAGCGGACTGAATGCCGTACAGGATCTCGGAGCCAAAAATGCGCAGGGCGTACTGATACCAACGGGCTGGACGGAAATCGGCGGCATGGCACTTGTTGGGGCCATTGCGGCAGCCATGACCGGCTCTCTCTTCAGCAGCGTTGCCTGGGAAGGCGTCACTTTTATTGCCGGAGAAGTTAAAAATCCGAAACGAAATGTTGGCCTCAGCCTCTTTCTCGGCACCCTGATTGTAACCCTGATCTACATCGGCATGAACCTGATGTACCTGAATGTATTGCCGCTGAACGAAATCGCCTTCCCCCAGGAAGACCGGATTGCGGTAGCCGCCGCCAGCCGACTCTTCGATACCGCCGGGCCGATCGTGATTGCCGTACTCATCATGGTTTCCACCTTTGGCTGCAACAACGGACTGGTACTGGCCGGAGCACGTGTATTTTATACCATGGCCAACGACGGACTCTTCTTCAAAAAGGCCGCCAGCCTGAACAAGTTTTCGGTACCCCAATGGGCATTATGGGCTCAGGCAGTCATGGCTTCTGTACTTTGTTTATCCGGTCGCTACGGCGACTTGTTGGATATGGTGAGCTTCGTAGTGGTGATCTTTTATATCCTGACCATCATTGGTATCTTCATCCTTCGAAAAAAGCGTCCCGATGCCGAGCGCCCCTACAAGGCCTTTGGCTATCCCGTGTTGCCGCTGATCTTTATTATCCTGGGCCTCACGTTCTGCGCCTTCCTGCTGATCTATAAGCCCGCATATACTCTGGCCGGATTGCTGATCATGCTGGCAGGCATTCCGATTTATTATTTGTCGAGGGGTAAAGCGCAGGCTTAAACAAGGATAATTTCAGTCAGTGGAAGTCCGGGTTCATTTTTATGGGCCCGGCTGCACCGCGCTATTGGGCGGCGGTTGCGTCGCACAGTTCATCCTTCGGTTCGCTAATCAGGGGTTAGATACTCCAAATACTGTCGCTGGGCTCCCGCTCTGCTATAGACTCCACCGCGGGGAGTTCTCGCCTTTTACAATACTGGATTGCTTCGGGCGGAGCCCTCGCAATGACGCGACACCCAAGCGTTATCGTAAGCCACCCCTCACGTTATTGAGAGCCGCTCGCCACCCGTCATTCGAGTCTTTCCCTTTTCGTCATTGCGGGCCGTCCCCTCTCGTCATTGCGAGTCGGAGGCGAAGCAATCCAGGGAAAAAATAAGCGGTGCATCCATAATGCACCGTCCCTCCTCTCCAGAATTGCCTTCAACTTCCCCGAAACTCGAGGGTTCTCCCGGGCACCCCACGATATTGATAATCTCTCTTTAATTAAAAAGCAAAACTAAAGGTCGCACAGTTGAGGGTTCGGGGTGCTATTGGGCAGGGGTCTTTCACGCTAGTGCGAATCAAATTCGTAAAGTATTGGCATGTGGTCACTTAACCCAAGCCAATCTTCGACCTTTCCTATCTCGATTTTTTTTTTCCGTTGTAAAAATTTTTCCGGGCTGAAAACATAGTCAATATGATAAGGTCGTGAAATTTTTTTCTGGAAGTACAAAGTAGGTATCGATTCTTTACCGTGCATCTCACCTGTTTGTTGATGGTAAACACTTTTGATCCCCAAACCGCTTAACTCCTCCACCACGTCTGAATGATTCCACCATCGATCCCCTGAATCCCAAATAGCACTACTATTGAAATCTCCTGCGAGCACAGCGCTTGTTAAATTTCCTTTATTGATTTGTAAGTATTTCCAAAACTGACCGATATATCCAAAAAGGGAAGAATTATTACGATGAGTCCAAACACCCAGAAGATCCCTGATTATACCGGTAACGGACAAACGATTTTAATATTAAATAAGAAACTATATATACGAATTACGTTTCGGAAATTAAGAGACTCTGTGAACGCCAGGTGCAACGTCCGGGAATTCGTCACAGGGCGGGAGCTCTGCGACAGATGCGTACCCATATCTCCTGCCCATCCTTCAATCCCAAAACCGTGTAAAAAGTAAAGCCACCGAGCGAACTCAGTGGCTTTTTTGTACCGCGTACGGGAATCGAACCCGTCATTCATCCGTGAAAGGGATGCGTCTTAACCGATTGACCAACGCGGCGGTTATTTCGGGCTGCAAATATAGGGATCTTTGCAACACAAAAAACAGAAATCATAAAAAAAGTCTGTACGCCGGAGCATACAGACCTTTCGTAAAAGCAAAAATCACACTAATGCATGGCTTCCGATAAGTCAACCTTTTCTCCACTCTTTTTCGTCCGGATCATCATCACAAAGGGTACGCATATCAGAAACAGCACGCCCAGATATAAAAACACATCCATATAAGACAGAACCGAAGCCTGTTTCATCACACTTCCTTCCAACGCCTTGTAGGCGCTCTGGCGGGCCATATGCACCGACATCCCCTTCGCGATAAACATCTGCTGAAGGCCGGCCAACTTCTGCTGTACCGCCGTACTGGTGTAGTCCAGTTTACTTACCAGATCACTTCTGTGGGAGGCATTCTGGCGGGTCATAAAAGTGGTGATCAGCGCCACCCCAAAGGATCCGCCCAGCTGCCGCATCATACCCGTGAAGGCCGCCCCCTCTCCAATCTGCTTTCCGCGGAGTGAAGACAAGGCCAGGGTGGTGACGGGAATAAACAGGAGCCCCAGGCCGGCACCGCGTACAATCAACATCCAGAAAAATGCGTCTTTCCCGGTATCGGGTGTCAATATCTTGTAGCCCCAGAACGAATAAACGAAAAACAGAATCATTCCGGCAGACACCAGGTATTTCTGTGGAATCCCACGCTGCAGCAGTTTTCCGATGATAGGCATCATAAATGCCGTCGTCAGCGTCGCGGGGATCATCAGCATCCCGGATTGTTGTGCCGTCCAACCCAGCGTCGACTGGGTGTACAGGGGAATGATGAATGTTGATCCATATAAGCCAAAGCCCATGATGAACGAGAGAATGGTACCCATACGCAGGTTCTTGTCGCGCAGCACCCGAAGCTCCACAATCGGCTTCCGGAAGGTCAACTCCCTCCAAACGAAGAAGAACAACCCGAATACGGCAAATACGGAAAACAGAATGATCAGGTGATCATTGAACCAATCGTCGTCCTGTCCCTTCTCTAATACGTACTGCAGGGAGCCCACACAAAGGGCCAAAAGGCCGATCCCCAGCCAGTCGATATCCCGACTTTCGGTTTTTTTGTCGTAACGAGGACTTCGTACAAACTGAAGGGTAAGCAGGGCAGCAATTATACCGATCGGTATATTTATATAAAAAATGAAGGGCCAGGAATAATTGTCGACAATATACCCTCCCAGTGGAGGACCGAGTGTAGGACCTACAATTACCCCGAGTCCGTAGATGGCCTGCGCCATGCCCCGTTTTTCTGCCGGATAGGATTCGGTGATGATGGTTTGTGAAGTCACCAGCAGGGCTCCCCCTCCCACTCCCTGCAAAAAGCGGAAAAGCACCAGCTCTACAATTCCGTTGGCATTTCCGCACAAAAAGGAACAGGCGGTAAACAAAATAATGGATGCAGCAAAGTAGTTACGGCGACCAAACTGCTGGGAAAGCCAGCTGGTCATCGGTACGATAATTACGTTACCGATCGCGTAGGCCGTAATTACCCAGCCTACTTCGGAAGTACTGGCCCCCAGGTTTCCCTTCATGTCGTTCAGCGCAACGTTCACAATCGTGGTATCCACAATTTCCAGCAACGCACACATGATGGCAGTGATCGTAATAATCACCCGCCGCGAACCATACTCAACCAATGAGTCCTGATGTTGTGCCATAATAGTTTTTAATTCGGTTAGTCCAGATGAACATCAACTACGGCATTCATGCCCGGACGAAGAATATTCACGATCGAATCGGCCTTAAACTCAATTCTCACCGGAACACGTTGAACCACTTTTACAAAGTTTCCGCTGGCATTATCCGGAGGCAGTATCGCGAAACGGGCTCCGGTTGCCGGAGAAAAGGAGGCTACCACGCCTTCGTAGGTATGGTCGGGATGCGCGTCTACCTTGATCAGCACTTTCTGCCCTTCCTTCATTTTGGCCAGCTGTGTTTCCTTGAAATTGGCTACCACCCAAACATTATGCGCATGTACAACGCTGAAAAGGGTGGCACCGGCATTCACAAATTGGCCGGGTTGGACATTCACCCTGGATACATAGCCGTCTTCCGGCGCGAGAAGGACGGTATAGGAAAGATTGAGTTCAGCATCGGCCAACTCCACTTTTCGCTGCAGGATGGTTGCATCGGCAACGGAAACCTGATGGGCCGTAGCTGCGCTCTGTGAAATCACAGCAGAAGTACGCTGTGCGGCTTCTCTTTTTTGTTTTTCCAGAACTGCGAGCTGTTGCTCGGCGGTTTGTTTCGCAGCGAGGGCCTGTTCATACTGCTGTTGGGTGATGGAATGATCCTTGATCAGATTGGCATAACGGTTAAAATCCTGGGTGGCACGCCAAACATTAATTTTGGCCGTTTCAATTTGTGCATCAACGGTTGGAATGGCCGCCCGGGAAGTGGCGACATTGGCAGAAGCCGCAGCAGTCGAAGCTTTGGCAGCGTTGAGGTTGGATTCCGCAATAGCGATTGCCGCCCTTGCCTGTTCAACCTTAATCTTAAGTTCACGATCGTCGATGATCAGCAGGGTATCGCCTTTCTTCACGGGTTGGTTATCGTGAACCCGAACGGCCGCTACATAACCGGAAATCCGGGGTATAATTGGACTCACATAAGCGTCGACCTGGGCATCGTCGGTTTCTTCGTGGTGGAGACTGTGCACATATTTGCTCGCACCGAAACTCCCGCCGCCGATGACCAATGCAGCCAATATAAAGATAAAGGCTTTGCTCTTTTTTTGTCCGCCCCCGGCGGTGGATTCGTTCTTATTGTTTTCCATATTTTTTGCTTGTACGATTTACAGTTTTATTTTCCGTTGGGTGCTTCCATCAATCCTGCTGTCTGCTGGAGTTTATACCAGGCCGCCAGCGCATCGGCTTTGGCAAAAGCCTGATTTAACCGGGCTTCGAGCAAAGACACATCCGCATCCAGAAGATCGGTGGTGGTGACGAGATTGTTGTCGAATTTGTTCTTGGTGATCCTGAAATTCTCCTTCGCCTGTTCAATGGCGGTAGCGTAAACGTCAATCTTTTTTACCGACAGCAGGTAGTTCTGATAGGCTTTGCTGATACCGATTTTAACCTGATCGCCCAACAGAGCGGTTTGGACCTCCAGTTGTCTTTCCTGCGCCAGCGACTGTTGCACCTTAGCTTTGGTTTTCCAGAGAGAAGAGAAATTGTATTTCACGCCCACACCGGCGTTAACCGCATTGGTCACGGAAAGAAATCCCGGAATATCGGCCGCTACATATCCTGCCGTTAAACCAACGGAGGGATAATACTCGGCATGTACCGATTTTGTACTGAGATCGGCTGCCTGCCGGCGTACCTGAAGGGCTTTGAGATCCTTACGGTTCTGGATAGCCAACTGCTCATACTCTTCTACCGACCGAAGGGAAGCCTGATTGTCGAGCGAAATACTGTCGGCCTCGGGCTGAACGGAATCGGGAAATCCCATTAGTATATTCAGTGTTACGCATGCCAGTTTATGATTGCTTTCGGCATCAAGAAGGGCCAGCTCATAGTTCGACGTCTGTAGCTGTGCCTTTAGGAGATCGTTTCTGGCCAGCAGACCGTTCTTTTCCAGATTGGAGAGATCACGGTCACGCGCACGCGATTTTTCAAGATTCTCCTTCATCAGCTCAACGGCACGAGTGGCCTTATACAATCCGATATAGGCGTCGATAATATTCATCACAACGCCTTCCTGATCGTGTTCGGCATCCAAACGGACGGCCTTCTCCAACAATTGGGAAGCTTCGATACCGTAACGGATCCGCGAGCCGGAATAAATGGGCATGGAAACCGATGCCATGCCGTAAAGCGCCTGTGAAACCGACATATCGCGCTGCTCCTGACTTCCGCCGGAGTTATCGGTTTTCGAATTCTTCATGCTGATATTCGGATTGTTCACACGGAGATAGGAACCACTCATTTCAACATCGGGCAAGCGCCTGTCTTTTGCTTCCTGAACCGCCGCCACCGCCTCATCAATACGCGATTTATTCAGCTTAACCTGTTTGCTGTTCTGAATGCCCAGCAACACCGCTTCCTGAAGTGTAAGCTTTCTTTTTTCCTGGGCATTGAGATTCACCGTGATCAGACCGGACAAAAGGGTAACCATTGCCGTTCTGACAATTAACGAATAGTTCATATAGTATGTATTCACTTTAGTCGGTTACTTGAGGCTGCCAAGATTTGCGCGGACTTTTTCAAGGACTGCCAGACATTGCTGCAGATTTTCCGCAGAAATGCCGCGTCCGATTTCGGCCTGCAATTCCTGTAACCATGGCTCAATCGTTTGACGTAACGCCGCTCCTTCGGGCGTAAGAAAAACCAGCTTGTTACGCCGGTCTTCGGCATCTTCTATCCTGTACACCAGTTTACGGCGGGAAAGATTATCGATAAGATAGGTAACACTTGTCTTGTCCTTCACAACCAGGTCGGCGATCTCCTGCTGATTGATACCGTCCCGGCACCACAGCTGCTTCAATACCTGCAGCATTTCAACCGTAAGATCAATTTCGTGCTGTTTGAGTTTTGTCTGCAGATATTGTCGGAAAGCCGCATTTGATTTTACAATCTGCAGGGTAAATGTTTTCAGTATTTCCTTCTTATTCACCAATTCCATTCTCTTTACAGGCACAAAGTTAAATCCACAATAGTTAAACATCCAACTATTATTGGTTAACCGATTGTTATTGGCCAAAGGGGAAACGGAAATTATTGATTCAGAAAGAGATCGAAGGTGTCGCTGCGAAGGCCTACCCGCATGGCTTCCAGGGCAATCACTTCGCCGGGGGCCACGTTTCCGAGATTGACATTGGCTCCGATAGTGCGTATGAAATAAAGTTGCTGATCTTTCCGGGGCGCTTCCCAGATGATTTTTTCCGCGGGAATTTTGGTCAGGATTTCCTGAACCAGACCTTCCCGAACTTCTCCGGAATCACGGTACAGGCCTACATTTCCGGCCTCGCGGGCTTCCGCAATAACGTGCGATGCTCCGGCGGAGAGCTCGGCATTCATCCACTCAATCCATTTGTAGGGAGGGGTTACCTGAATACGGTCCTGATCCTTGGATCCAACCTCGCTGAGAACGGTTCCCACACGGGAAAGTTTTTCGATATACCCGCATTTTTCAGCATGGGTGATATCGATGGACCCATCGGAGATCTCGATATGGGTGATATTGTATTCGCGCAGGAGCGCCAGATAATCGTCGAACTGATTTCGTGCTACAAAGGCCTCAAACAACAAGCCGCCAAAATAAACCGGTATATTCTGATCCTGATAGATGCGGATCTTTTTTTCCAGCGAAGGGGTCACAAATGCCGTTCCAAATGCCAACTTGGCCAGATCGATATGAGGAGCCGCTATGGACAGAAGGTCAATGGTTTCGTCAGCACTCAAACCTTTATCGGTAATCATGGTAATGCCGGACTGACGGGGCTGTGTAGTACGAACCGGGATGTTTTTCAATGGAAAATTCATGGCGCAAATGTATTAAAATACAATTGTTGATGCGCGTTCAAATGCATTTCTGACAATTTTTTATGCAGTTTTCACCAGTTCAAGACTGGCGAAGAGTTTCACTTCCTCTCCTACCAGCATGCCTCCGGCTTCGGTGATGGTATTCCAGGTGAGCCCATATGCCTTGCGGTCGAGCTTGCCGGAAACCTCAAATCCCACGCGACTTTTGCCTTCTCCGTCGGTTACACCACCTTCGTAGGTTGCGTTAAGTTGAATGGGCAGGGTTACGTTGCGGATGGTTAAATCGCCTTCGAGCCTATAACTGTGTCCATTGGTATGCGTAAAGGAACGCGATTCAAAGCGAATGGTCGGATAGGTAGCGGCATCAAAAAAATCGGCACTCTTTAAATGCGCATCTCTATCGGCCACTCTTGTATCGATGCTGGCGGCATTTGCTGCAAAGTGAATTTTCGCCTGGTCAAAATTTCCATTCTCCGTTTCCACCGTCACCTCGAACTCACGGAATGTTCCGGAAACAATACTGATCATGAGATGTTTTACACGAAACTCCAGCTCACTGTGAACACTGTCACTTTTCCAGATTTCAGCCATGTCCTGTTGTTTTCGGTTAAAAAATTCAGCCTGCTATTTCTCTGCGGTCAGCACCACCCCCCAATCCTTTTTCTTCAGATTGCAGAAGTCGCGCTGGGCCACCATTTCTGCTTCAAGCGTCCGGCGGAGCAGGGCCACACGTTTGGCATGTACGGGTTTGTCGGCCAGGTTGTTCTGCTCCCAGGGATCATTTTTCAGGTCGTACAGCGCGGTTTGGGTACCGGAAGCGCTGTTGGTGACCACAAGTTTGTACCCGTCCTTGATCAGACTACGTTGATAGGCACCGGATGCGCCGAACAGGTGCAGCCGTCCCTTGAAGGGAATCTTCGCAAAAGCCGGAGCCTGTGAACGTCCTTCCGTATTCAGCAGCGGTTTGACGCCGGTGAGTGCACACAAGGTCGGAAAAAGATCATGGAGATAGCAATAATTCGGCGATTTTCTTCCCGCGGGAATGCCCGGACCGGCAATCACAACGGGCACATGATAATTGTATTCGGTGAGCAGCGTTTCCCCCAGGGTACCGTTCTCCCCCACCACCATACCGTTGTCGCCTGCGAGTACGATGATGGTATTTTCGTAGTGACCGCTGGCTTTGAGGGCTTCGATGATGCGGTTGATTTGATGATCCACCTCACTGACCATGGCGTAATAATTGGCTACATCCTTCCGGATTTCGGCCTCGCTGAGCCGGTTTCCGGCTGCATCGGTAACGTCAAATCCCGGAGGAATCGACAGGTGGGCGGGATCGTACCGGAAGCCGTAATCCTGGGGAGGCGTATGTGGGCCCTGCGGAGAGGTAAAGGCCACATACATCAGAAAAGGTTTGGTATTACGGTAGTTCTTCAGATAGGCCACGGCCGCATCGGCAAAATATCCGGAAGAGAATTTTTGACCGATAAAGGGTTCGCGGTACAGACCGGAAGAATCGTAATGATGCAGTTCGGGAGTGAAATGCGATGTATGGGTAGTCCCGAAAAAAATGTTTTCACCGGACTCGAAGGACCGGTTGAAGGAAGCCTTATCGCCATGCCAGCGGCCTGTTGCGAAAGTATGATAACCCGCTTCGCGGAATGCCTGCGGATACGTTTTTACGGTAACGGGGATATTGTCGCCCCCACTAACGGTATTGAACACACTCTTTCCGGTCATGAGCATGGTTCGACCCGTAATGCCGGGTTTATCGGTCGAAGAGCCGGCGTTGTACACGTTGGTAAAAACCGTTCCTGCCTGAACGAGCTTATCCATGGCCGGGGTGAAAATATCCTTATTTCCAAGAGCCCGGATCGTATTGTAACGCTGCCCGACGGTGAGAATGATCAGTACGTTTTTTCTTTTAGGGGGATTGATGGCGGCGGAGGCGCCAAAAGCAAAGAGCAAAAGAAATACTGAAACAAGGGAGGTCGATTTCATTGGTCTGGGATTGAAGCCATAAATATAATGAACAGAATCAAAATGCGTCCTGTTCCCTTTGTTCAAATTGCATCCTGACCATTTTAACATTTGTTTTTTGCTAATATCAGAAAACGCGCTAACTTTGTTAACACTGTTAGATTTTATAACATGGGTATTACCGAAAGAAAGCAAAGGCAGAAGGAAGAGCTTCGGAAGACGATTCTGAACGAAGCCCGCCGATTGGTCCGGACGGAGGGGGTGCATGCGCTCTCGATCCGCAAGCTGGCCGATGCCATAGAATACAGTGTACCCGTGGTGTACGAGCACTACAGCAGTAAGGATGCCATCCTTCAGGAATTTGTACGGGAAGGGTATGTTTTATTGACAGAAAGCCTGATGGAGGCCGCCGCTGCCGCAGAATCGCCGGAAGAGAAACTGAAAGCCATCGGTTGTCGGTACTGGGATTTTGCCTTTTCCAACAAGGAATATTACCAGATCATGTTTGGGGTGGGCATGCCCACCTGCGAAGCTGTCCGCTCGGTTGATGAACTGGGTAGGTTCAGCAGCTTCCTGCAGGAAGCCATAAAGAGCGCCCTTGAGGCCAAAAAGTCGGATGCCGATATCTGCCTAAAGTTCCAGGCCTTCTGGAGCATGTTGCATGGTTTGGTTTCGATCAACCTCGTAAAAACGGATCCCGCACAGCACGATATATCTCCCCTCGTGCTCCGCGACATGATTGCCGTTTTCATCAAAGGACTTTAGTCCCTTTTTTTTAGCACTCAAAGCTAACAGTGTTAGAATTTTTGACACTTATAATATTTTATACTAATGTTAAATATTGATAATATGAAGCTGATCGACTCACTAAACTGGCGCTATGCCACCAAAAAGATGAACGGCCAACCCGTTTCGCAGGAGAAAGTAGACTACATCATTGATGCCGCCAATCTGGCGCCCACCTCTTCCGGACTCCAACCCTTCCAGATTATTGTGATCACCAACCAGGCACTGAAGGAAAAGATAGTACCCCTGGCCTTTAACCAAACACAGATTGCCGACTGTTCGCACCTGCTGGTATTTGCCGCCTGGGATGATGTGACACCCGAACGTATAACCCGCGTTTTCAAATACATGAACGAGCAGCGTGGCATCCCCGATTCGGCAACCGAAGCCTATGTTCAGCAACTGATTGCCATTGCCGGCTCCCGCACCCGGGAACAAAACTTTGAACATGCCGCCCGTCAGGCCTATATCGCCTTTGGTATGGCCATCGCCGCTGCGGCTGAACAGCAGGTAGATGCCACACCGATGGAAGGTTTCAACAATGCGGAGCTCGACGAACTGCTGGGACTGAAAGAAAAAGGATTAAAAAGCGTTACCCTCCTTCCCCTGGGATACCGCGACGAAAGCGGCGACTGGCTGGTTAACCTGAAGAAAGTCAGAAAACCCAGAGAAGAGCTGCTGATTACATTAAACTAATGGTGCGGCGGATATGCAGCGTACGCCGGCGGGCATTTGCCGCCTTTTGGTTATTCCGACAGCAATCCATCATTTCTATAATAAATGGTATGCCTTCCGGAAGATTATACAAAAAGAGATGTGGTATTCACATCTCTTTTTTATTGGGTTTATTTCTAAACGATATTTCGGTTGGCATTGTACAGATCGTACCAATCCTGATGGTCGAGGTCGATGGTAAAGGAAGCGGCGATATTGCGGATCCGTTCTTCGCTGGAGGTTCCGATCAGCGGCAGAGCTCCCAGCTTCACCAGCCAGGCTACCGCAATTGATTCCAGGTTGGCATTGTATTTTTTACCCAGTTCCTCGAGTCTCGCCCGAACACGGATGGCCCGCGGCGTAGTGCCGTGCTGGATTTCCCCATCCGCCAACGGCGCCGTGGCCAGCGGTCGCATATACCGCTGCTTGATATAATCGACCTGTCCATTATCGAGCGCCGAGGTATTCAACAAATTCAGTTCAATATGATTGGTAACAATCGGAATTCTCAGATAGGAAGCCAGAAGCTGATGCTGGAATACCGAGAAATTCGCCACGCCGATATGCTTTACCTTTCCTGAAGATCGGAGTCTTTCCAGGGTCAGGGCTGTTTCTTCCAGATTCGACAATTGATCCAGCTGATCGAGAAGGAAGATGTCGATATAGTCGGTATTCAGTTTTTTAAGGGAATTGTCGAGGCTTTTGATGATATGGGCGGCAGAAGTATCCACATAGGGAACGCGCACATCGGGCCGGTTGGCATGGGGTTCAAGAAATCCGCATTTGGTAAACAATACCAGGTCTTCCCGTTTGAAGGATTTTGCCTTCAGTGCCTTCCCAAACATTTCTTCACATTGGTATCCTCCATAGGTTTCTCCGTGATCAAAGGTATTTATGCCCAGTTCCAGACAGAGGTTTACAATACGTTCCACTTCCGTGATGCCGTTTTCCGCCAGGTTGTTCCACCGCCAGAAACTATAAATGGCCGGTGATACTTTCGGCCCCGAATCGCTTACATAAACTTTGTGCATGTGACCCTTTATTTGTCCACAAGGTAAGTAGACTTTCAGTAACAAAAAACTATATTCCCGAAAAAATGTAGCTTTAACAAGCCTAACAACAGAACCATGAACGATTTTTTATATTGTCACGACCCGTTGGACGAAAGTGTTGGAGAATACCTGATTCATATTGCGAATCCCTATGCGCTGATCCGCATCGTTTCACTGGATGATGAAGATCCCATAGAAACCGACGAGTTTGTACACAAGAATTATGTTTACGAAGGCGATGGCTTCCGCGAACACTACCAATTGATTTATACCCCACTCAACAGCGGCGGTAAAAAAGCAAGCCAACTCGAGGCCCTGCCTGTTCTGAATGCCGGTTTTAAATACTGGAGCGAAGTGCTGGCCGCAGAAGATGCAGAAGACGAGGAATAACCTATTTCCCGGTGACACCCTTCCGGCTATCCGTTCGGAAAGGAGAAGCGGGAAGACCTTCGCGGTTGAACAGATTCGCGTCATCGGGATTATTTCCCCAGGCATAGCGGACGGCTGCGGGTGCTTTAATTTCCGGATGGTAAACCACGACCCTATCGCCTTCAATATGCGCCTTTGCCCAAAGGAAGGGGCCATTCTCCGTTGCAATGGAGAATCCACGGAGATAACCGTATTTATCTCCGCCCGCAACCAGGCCGCTTCCAATATGCGTGAACGACAGATATATTTTCCCATCACGGGCTTCCATTCCCGAATAAACCGGACCGGATGCTACAATCTCCGTTTTGCGGTAAACATGATGAAGTACGTTTAAGGCCAGTCGGCCGCCCACGTCCTGCTTGTTCCGGGGATGGATATCATCGGCCTCCCCGATATCAATCGTGACGGCCTGACCGGTGTTGGGAAGAGAAAGTGTTTTGCTCTGTGCCTCGCGGAGTTCTGCCCACTCGCTTTCTACCGGAATCGAATCGGGTTTCATAAAATTGGCGAGCTGCACCCAGTAAAACGGGAAGGCATATCCCCATTTCCGACGCCAGTCGTTGATCATCGAAGGGAACAGCGTTCTGTAACGATAGGCCTCCCAGGTATTCGACTCGCCCTGATACCAGATAACGCCCTTAATGGGGAAACGGATGGCCGGTGCAATCATTGCATTGTATAAACGGGAGGGGAAGGAATTCGGACCGACATGCTGTATATCAAACATCTTCGTGGTTGCCGCTTCTCGGTAATACCAGTTCCCCGCAAGGCTGATCTTATTGGATTCCGTACCCAACCATAAATCCTTGTCTGTACCTTTGAATCCACCGCCACCACCGGTATCCAGCACTTTTACTACCAATACATTGGTGCCGGATTTCAACAGGTCGGCTCTTACCCGATAGCGACGGTTCACATTCCAGCCATCGGTTTTTCCGATAAACTCGCCGTTAATCCAGGTTTCTTCGGCATCATCAATCGCACCCAGATTCAGTTCCTGGTCTTCGGAACAGCCTTTCAGTTCAAATTCCCTGCAGAACCAAACCACCCCATCCACATCACCTATCTCAGAATCTTCATAGGTCCGGGGCAGGGTAACCGGTTTCCAGTCCCTCAAATCAGTATCCGGTCGGAACCACTGATCACGGGTACCTTGATCTTCTTTCAGTGCCGTTTCGTATTCCCTTACGCGCTTTTGAAGTTCCGCAGCTTTCGAAATAAATTCAACAGGGTTTGTATCCGCATATTCCGGAAGTTTCCCCATCTCATCCCAGCTTGTCCAGGCCTGGACGACGGTTCCACCCCAGGCGGTATAAATAAGTCCGATCGGTATACCAAGCTCCTGATTGAGCTTACGCCCAAAGAAATAGCCAACGGCAGAAAAGGGCCCCACCGTTGCCGGACTGCAAACCTTCCAGCCGGAAGATTTGAAATCCGCTTCCGGAACATAACTCATGGCTTTCTCGACGGTCATAAGCCGGATATCCGGGTAGTTCGCCGTAGCAATTTCTTCTTTGGCATTCCGAACCGAATCCATGCCCCAGCCCTGAATGGGCATTTCCATATTGGACTGTCCGCTGCAGATCCAAACATCGCCGATCAAAATATTGTGTAGGATTTTGGTTTCCTTCCCGGCATTAACTGTCATTTCAAAAGGTCCACCGTGCTGCATGGGATTGAAAACGATTTCCCAGCGTCCGTCCTTTCCGACTCTGGTCGCACGACTCTGTCCGTTGAACCGAACGAACACACGGCTGCCGGTTGTTGCCCATCCCCACACCCGAACGGGTTTTCCGCGCTGCACAACCATATTGTCGGAAAAAAGCGTGGGCAGTATTAACTGCGCCCTTAGCTGAGCGTGAACCAGCAGAAAACCGAAAAAAACGACGGCAAACTGAAATACGTTTTTCATGATGGCATCCAGGTTTGATGACGATATTCGCAAAATGGGAAAAGACACAGGATCGGCCATCAAGATAGTTCGGGAAAATGATCCCGCAAAGGCCTTCGTACTCCAAAATTGACTATCTTTTATACTTTATTAGCAAATTACAGCCATGCCACAGTTAAATGCAAAGGATCTGATTCAGCAGCTCGCACTTCAACCTCATCCCGAGGGCGGTTATTATGCCGAAACCTACCGGAGTTCGGAACAGATTGCCCAAGAAGCATTGCCGGGCCGATTCGGTGGTGTTCGTGTGTTCTCCACTGCCATCTACTACCTTCTCGAAAAGGGGAACTTTTCCGCTTTTCACCGGATTAAAAGCGATGAATGCTGGCATTTCTACGCAGGCGGCAAACTGCTGGTGCATATCCTCCTTCCCAACGGACGCCTGGAAACCGTTGCCATCGGCAGCAATATCGCAGCAGGCGAACGATTCCAGTATGTAGTGCCGGCAGGCTGTTGGTTTGCCGCAGAACCCGCACCCGATACCAGCTGGTCGCTTACCGGATGCACCGTGGCACCGGGTTTCGATTTCGCCGACTTCGAAATGGCCCGGGCCGCCGACCTGATCGCACGTTATCCCAAAGAGGAAAAACTGATCAAAAGACTGTGCAGGTTATAAAACGTCAAAAATAGCGCATATACATAACCGTTATACACGTCGGATATAAAGGATCCATCCCTTGTTTTTCGGAACAAAAATTTCGGAATCGGGTTTGTATTCTGCTGCAGGCTGGAAATTGGGTATGGCCGGGGCAAGAATACGTGCCGAAGCGGGGTTGATGCCCAGTTTTTCCCAGTCGATCTTCAGCTTCACGGTAGTATCCTCCGCTGCCCAGCTGGCAATGGAAATCATCGCCGCACCATCCTTCACATAGGCGGTTGCCAACACATTGTCATGGGTGGTTCGTACCGGACAATTGGGACTCCAATACCCCAACATTTTCGTTCCCTTGATTCCGAATTCGTCCCAAACTTTCCAGATATCCCGTAGGTCGACCTTATGGTTCCACGGAATCCGATTGGTCATGCCGTACACCATTCCCCTCCAGGGGTTACCGCCATCCTGGAGCATCTCTCCCATCAGGCCAAAAGGAATGCCGCTGACTTCCGTCAGATAGAAATCCGGTGTGGCCGCTTCATAGTCGAAATACTCCCCGAACCATAGCCGATTGATATAGGGAAAATGCTCCATGTACAAGTTGGCACTGTTAATAAAGCCATCGCTTTTGTTGAACTGATTGGCGGAATGAAGATCAATGATACCCGGGTGGCCATCGGCGGTCATCACCCGCTTGATGCGTTTCATGGTAATACGATCGAAGGCCACATCGTCCAAATAGATTCCATCGATACCGATGTTCTTAACCAGCCAGTTCATTCCTTCAACATAGTAATTATGCCAGCGGCTCATTCCGCTGTTCACGATGGCCGCGTCCTTAATACCCGGCACAAACCAGGCGGCGATATAATCCTTTCCCACATGCTCCTGCAGCCAGCTGAATCCGGCTCCCTTGCCGGAAGAATAAATTTCATGACCCAAACTGCGAAGCGGGAAGGTTTCGTAGGCGCGATTCGACAATTCCCTGACGGTATTGTATATCTTAACCTTTAATCCCTTGCTGTGGGCTTCATCGATATAGGCTTTCATCTTCCCATGTTCGATGAAGGGATAATTGATCCATGGATTGATTTCGTTGGCATGATGAATATTTACAATGGTCGCTCCGGATTGAACTATCGTATCCAGATGCTGATACCGGTGATAAAAACGGCTGGCCCACTGGAATTCGGTATCGATCGGATGGAAGGGCGTTATCAGCAGATTGAAATTGTAGTACAGCGTATCACCCTTTTTCATTTTTCTTTCACCGGAATAATTGTTGGCCAGAATGGAAGTACCTTTTTCTTCAATGGTAATTCCGCCCTTGTTTTCATTCCCCCAGGAAGTAGGTAACACGAGCGGTTTCTGGAGATAGAAATTGGTATTGAGCGGACGTGAATAGTTTTCATCGCGAAGCGAATACTGAAGGCCGGCATTCACCGTACCAATCCACGCCCCATCCTGATTTTTGTTGGCCACATCCCATTTCCAGTCGATCTTTTCCGGACGATAGCCGCCCTTCAGTCCAAGTCCCATGGCATATTCAGCCACCGTCTTGTTGAAGGGGATGTGCATATTTATTTCCTTCAGTTCGATATCCCGATCGGCAATAACTTTTACCGTGAACGCGGCAAAACCATCGAATTCCAATGAAGCATTTACCAGCATCAAGATCCCGTCTCCCACACTGCGCGCTTCCCAGGCGATGGTTCCCTCCGACCTTTCGGTGAACCGTAACCCATTTGCCACCAGATTGATTTTCTTACCGTCCTTTCCGTAAAAATGGAAATGGATGGGTTCGGTCAGAAGTGTATTGGGAGCATCCTGCATTTCCGTCATTTCCGGACTGAAATAGGTCTGTATTTGTTTCGGCAACCCGTCATCATTCAATTCCACCTTTCGGCCCAGTAAGGAGATGGTTTTATGTTGCAGCTGAAGCGGCGTATACGGTGGTAAAACGGTATTCTCCTGAGCGATCGTAGAGTTAATCCAGGTCAAACGGGTTTGTTTCCAGGGTTCGGAAATCCCTTTATCCTGCAACGGTGCTCCCGAAATTTTCAGCGAAACAGTAATCGGCACCGGGGCCACGCCATCTGCCGTTATCGTTGCGGTTCCCGTATAAACGCCCTGAGCCTCCATCGGGATATCCGCCGTACACCAAAGGGCTTGAACGGATTGTGCAGCCACATTAACACAACCCACAAAGGGCGATCCGTCATAACGTGTTCCGGTGGTATTGATGCAGGTAATTGCCGAAGCTTTGATCGTTCCGCCTCCGGACTTCTTCAGATCAGAAAATCGCACCTGAACATTTTTAAGATCCCTAAGCGCAAATACGCCAAACTGCCAGGCATAGTTCTCACCCGGCGCTGCCTGCCCGGAAAACCGGTTGGAAGCCCCTTTCTGAACCCACCGCTGCGGAAGATGATCATTCATTTTTATAGGGAACATCCGATCCTCCGGAAAAACAATGAAGGCTTTTTTCCCTGCAGCCGCAATAAGGGCATCGGTTTCCTTTTTTGTGGCAATCACTTCCATTGGAAAAAAGCTGTTGAAGGTATCGATGGACTGTATTTCCTTCAGAACACAATTCTGCCCCAAGCCTTCCTGGATTTCGGCCAGCCAATCCGGCTTTGCGGTTTGAATAGGTTCGAGGTAAACACCTTTCGGATAATTGGAACGACCTTCGTTTTTATAGGGCATGTAATAGATGAAGTAATCGCCTTTCCCGGAAACAGGTTCAAAGAAGATTTCGCCTTCTTCATTATTGATCTTTCCGGCCTTGCAGTTGGAAACGCTGTTGCCTGTTGTTGCATCCTGAACAATAATCCTTTTCTTCTGCGGATCAGCATCTCTTCTCCGCCAGGGGATGACCACGCGCGCAACTTCTCCAATACCGTAAAAACTTACCACAGCCCGGTGGTTACCGAGAGAATCCGGATTCCAACTGTTTTCTCCCGACGTATATTTTACGTTTTGTGCAGACGCGTCGTAAATCAAGCCGAGGAACAAGGTCAGGACCAAAAGCTTTTTCATCTTTAGCAGTTTGTTTCTTCTGCTAAAACTAAGGCATTGCGAAATAGAATTTTCAGACAAACGTTTGTCTGAATTTGGAGAAATAGCCTAAAACTGCTACCGTATCAGGGCTACCGTACCCTTGCGGAAAATCCGGCGGCCTGTATCCATATCGGTATATTCCAGGAACCAGACATAGGTGCCCGGCGGTTGATCCGTGCCGTTATATTTCCCGTCCCATTTTTCCTGCCAGTCGGCCGTACTGAATACCCGTTGCCCCCAACGGTTGTAAACATTGAAACGCATCTCGATGGCCTTGAGCGCATTGGTGGGCGCGAAATAGTCGTTGTGCCCGTCGCCGTTGGGTGTAAAAGCATTGGGTACTTCGATGATGCAGTTTTTAAGCACCCGAACCTGACGCGTTGCCGTATCGCTGCATTGCATGGTATTGTTGGTGACGATCAGTTTGATCTCGTAAGTCCTTTCGCGATTATCGCGGAGTAAGGAAAACCCCACAGGTTCCTGCAGCGCACTTCTGCCGAGTGCACCAAAATCCCACTCCCACACATCCACGACTCCAACACTTGTGTTCTTCACGGTCAGCATGTCTTCCGGGCAGATGACCGACGGCATTTCAAAGGAAGCAAGAACCGCATTGTCGGATTGGATGATCTCCGTGTGTGTATGGGTACAGCGGCTATTGGAGACGATCAGCGTGATTTCGTTTTTTGACGCCGCCGGCAATTTACGAGTCATGGTATGCGCCATACCGGCCGGATTCCCGTCAACAAACCACATCCAGCGGTTCACATCGTGGTCTCCATCATGGGAAAACGTGTAGGAATTTTCGCGACAGCTCAAACCCGTTGTAAACTGGAATCGCGCTGATACCGTATCGACGGCGGTGAAACTCACGCTTGCCGGTTGAATGATCTGACCACATTCATCAACAACGGCCCCTCCGCCCGGACTCAACCTGGGGACCACCGAATACACGCCTCCGGTATAAATGGGACTGGCCAGCCGAAGTACGATAACGTTCCCCTCGCCGGTTTGGCAGCGTCCCTGGGCCCCGATGACGGTAACGGGTTCCGGACCGGTAATGGTAAAATTGCTGCCGTCGGGTGCAATGGTGGAGCAATCAATATTTTTCGAAAACCGAAGGATTATCGTGTCTGCAGCGCAGGGCAGTTCATCCACCGATTCAATCGGAATCGGTGTTGGCACCGAATAGGAAAATCCGCCGATATACCCTTCCGGTATGCCCCGGTCGCAGTGATCAAGAAGTGTGTTGCCATCGCTTCCGGCTTTCAGCATCACCTTGAAATCGCCCGAAGGAAGTGAAGCCGGTAATTCGAATACCAATTCATCCATCTCAAAACCGCCGTTGCACGCCGTTTTAATGAGGTTTACCGAAGCCGATACCAGGTTTCCGGTTGTCGCATGATGTATTTCGAACTCCGATCCCGTAAGCGTTGCACTGTTGCATTTTACCTTCTTGTTCAACTTTACGCGAACGGATTTTCCGGAGCAATGCACTTCAACCGACTCCACCTGCGGTTCCTTCGGATCGGTGATCACCGCTGTACCGCCGCTGAACGAAAGATCGTATCCGCTTTGTGAATCGGTATAATGACTCACCAACAGCAGGTACTCATGTCCGGCAATCAGATTGGGCGAGCGGGCAAATCGCGGCGCATTGTCAGCAGGATTGGAGGCACACTGAATATAGTTCACTCCGTTGGCGCTGGCCCCCGTTTCGCCGGGCGATCCCGACCAGTTACCGGTAACGATAATATTGCGGTTGGTATAAACTTCGTTGGGATCCAGCCCCGTAATATCATAGAGTTGCCAGTCGTAATCGTCCGAAAGATCGGATGGACGAATTACGAAACTCAACGTTCCCGATTGGTAACAGGTGAACTTGTACCAGAACGGATTTTTGTTTTCGTAGGTAACGGTACCGCCGCAGCCGGGCACATACAGCTGGTTGCTGGTACATATCGGAACCGTGCTCTGGTGAAAATTGGTGGTACCACAAACCGGAAAGGCTGTAGAGGGGTTTTGCCCCAGGGCGGTGCACTGGGGAAAAACCGGTTCTGCGCATAAAAGCAACAAAACACTGTAATACAACCTCTTAAATGCCCTCATAGTCAACATTGACAGCAAATATAGTATCTGCGTTGCTTTCCCAACCCTTTCTTTTATCTGAATGCCCGGGAACTACCTAACTTTGCCCTATGAAAATCAGCCTCCGTACCTATCTCGTTGAATCCGGCTGGTTGGCGCGACTGACGGGCGATTCCCGCAGTTTCCCAATGGAACACCGGATTTTCAACGGCATATGCATATTATCTATTCTTATTATTGGGTATAATATCCCCTATAACCTCTTCGCAGGGCTTGAAGTATCCGCTCTGATCTTCTCGGGCCTGCTGATCCTTTTCTGTGAAATCTACTATCTCTCGCGTTGCAAACGTAAACTCCAAATCAGCATAAATATTGCCTCATCGGTAGTGTTGGTGATGATGGGCCTGAACTATTTTTTCAGCTCCGGCGTACAGGGGGCCACCCTGCTTTCCTTCGCCATTGCGTTTTTCCTGGTAATGATCGTTTCGCCCCGGAAACAATCTACCCTGTGGGCCATTCTCTATTTTGTTGCTGGAGTCATTTTGCTGGTTGCGGAATATTGGCGACCGGATCTGATCCAGTTTTCCTACCCCAACAGGGTTACCATGATCGTTGATCTGGGTTGCACCTATGTCATCGCTATCTTCATGATTTTCCTCGGATTGTATTACCTGAAGAGTGTTTATATCGCTGAAAAAGACGCCGTACAGGAAAAGAAACTGGCCTTGCAAAAAATGAACACGGAAAAGACCAAACTCTTTTCGGCCATATCGCACGATCTCCACGCACCACTCGCCACGATCCAAAGTTATATGGCATTTCTCCGCGACGGAGGCGTT